>Ga0302285_10000341_pt1 | contig 26411 bp, 12 predicted proteins | sample III_Fen_E2_2_FD_200455 | JGI IMG/M metagenome (GOLD analysis project Ga0302285, IMG submission 200455) | Peat permafrost microbial communities from Stordalen Mire near Abisko, Sweden - III_Fen_E2_2 | ecosystem: Environmental > Terrestrial > Soil > Wetlands > Permafrost | place: Sweden: Abisko... | reverse complement strand
ACTAATATCCCCCACCCCTTTAATTTCATCAAAAATTAAGGTATTTCTGTCAAAAATAATATTGAAAACAGACAGAAAAAAGTTTATTTTGTGTTCTGATATTAGAGAGATAAATAGATAACAAGCTCTCTTCTTCGGATAAGTTAAATCTTTTAAGACTAGCTGTCTCTCTACCTCAAACCCCATTTTAGTCTTCATCTTTGAACGGTATGTGTTTCAACTAGTTTTCTTGAATAACCTGCTCAGGGACGGAAAGATTCGCAACATTTCTAACATCTGTCAGCTCGAAATTCAAAATATTTGTTGTGTGCTTGTATTTTCTAAAGAAAAAATAAGCTAGTCCTCCTAAAAGAACCATCCCTCCAACTGCTAGGAACAGAATCGGGAGTAAATCAACTGATTAAGGGTTCTCTTCAGGCGCTTGTTACACTGGGAATAATACTTCTGGATCATATTTATCCTCTGAATAATAGAATGTTTACGTGAAAATCACTCCGGTTAATTTATGCTTCCAGATCACTTAGACTCTCACAATCACAGCTATTTATCCATTTGCAGTGTAGGTTTCAAACTACTGATTATCTAGAGGTACTGTGACTACCTTAGGAGAGCAAGGCTAGCAGCTTAAGTAGCATTTAGGCTGATCTGCGAAATTAAAGAATAACAATGGTTTAGTTATCATCGCTTCTTCGCTTTTTGCACCGTCGTAATATGGCAGCTAAACCTCAATAGCTGATAGATCACCTTCGATTTGAGTAAAAAACATGTCCGTGCTGTAAGCTAGTTGCCGTTCTTTAGCGAATATCAGGGAATAAGTCACAAGATTCAACTCAAATTAATCGATGACATTGTAGTGCACTTAAGTAAAGTTAATACAATCCATGGACTCGAATTTAATCTGAACTTTTTCGTAGGATTTAGTCTCAGCGTTAACTAGCCCTTGAATCTTTGGCCGTGAAAATTCTGGAAGTTTAAATGCTGACCAGGGTAGCTCTGTTTTAGAAGGGAATGCAACGAATCTGATGTAACCTTGAGTATTTTGCTTTAGGCCCTTCATTTGTATGTAGAAATTGGAACTGGTAACTTCAACTTCTAGAGTTTTTCTGAAGCCATCTTAGAAACTGTATTCATAGTGGTTATTCAGTGCACTATCTCTGGAGTAAGTACCCATAGCTCGGACATCACCCTTGTAGCAAGAAATCTCCACAAGAATCTTCTGCTGTTTTTCAGGCAGAATTATTCCAAAAAGTGATGTTTCTTGAGTTAACCCATCTAAAAAGAAAAACATCGGAATGTCAAAGTCCAATAGGAAGAAGCTCTAGCTGACATAGATGGCGAGTTAGTCAATGGGCTAGCTAGGTTAGGAATTGGATAGGGTCATGGTTATTCGATTTTGTGAGTCTTAAGGGAAGATTTGTATGTGTTTTACAAATGTATGAGAGTAATTCTCATAGATTGAGCTGATAATTGTGAATTTAATTGGTTACTGTTTTTCACTAAAGAAAGTTTCAGAAATTGCAGTTTTACAAGAGTTTTCTTATGATTTCCTGCAGTAAAATTGCAGCTGAATATTGATAATTTAATCACCGGAGTTTTACTTGGAGGAAAAAAGGTTAAAATTACATATTAATTAAATAATAAAAGCCATAGATTGCCTTTTAAAACGTTTCAAATATTTTTACAATAGCATATGCACGGTGATTGGAAGCTTCTATGACTTGATCTTTCAGAGGAAGGTCAAAGGTTATCAAAGGAATTGTGTTCTCACCGATGAAGCTTACCACAAATTTAGAGGGTTTCTAAGTGAAAAAGATAAATAAAATCAAAACAAAAAAAAACTTTTTATGCAAAAATTTGTTAGTTAAATAATCGATAAATGTCGCTTACTTTTGCTACAAATGTAAGGACGTAATTCTAGTTGATAGTTTCGAGTGGTTCGATTGTAAATGCATAGCATTCTTGGTAGACTAAGGTATCCTCACTGATTATCTATTTCTAGGGATTCACAGAACTCACTAGATTCATTTGGAGTTCACCATAAAGCACGGTTATCTCCAGTTAGCTCTTTTTCATGGTATTAAACCTGTAGAGTGCTTTTTAAGATGTTTCTAATTCATTTTAAGAATCGATATTCTCTAAAAGTTTTATTTAATTTGGTGTTTCAACACTTGATACTGAAATCGAGAAGAGACTTCCTGAGGGTTGTTTTGTTGACAATTAGATAATATACCTGCAAAGATCTGAACTGCTGTTACAATAAAGATCAGATTCATCGATCACTAGGAGATTATCGTATGTCTGATCGATGAAATCTTTCAAAGGATAATCTTATTGGAGCTTATCGTTGTAAAGTGCAACAGTGATTTATGTGTATCCTTGGGTTTATTGAGTTAAAGCAATCTTGAAAGATGTTTTTGGATGTTTGTTTGTAAACAAAAAATAGCGGATATCCTCAGGAGACGAAAGTTAGATTTGCAGCGGCGTTCCAGCTGAAATTGGGATGAGTGTTGTGGAATTCTCATGTTCGATTGTGAGTAAAATCGAGTAGGTTATCTCTTTATTTGCTTAGTAATTCTTGATTTCAAGGGTAAACTAATTATCAACGATTTCATTCTTGTGTATTCTTTTGAATTCCCTGTTGATTTCGATGGAAAGCTTGCCTTTTTCATTCTTTGCTAAGAGATTTGAACCACTGAAAACTGAGAGTTCTATTGATGCATCGACGAATTCTGTAGCTTTTATTATGCATTTTTCAGTTTCAAATCCACATTCAAAAAAGTAGAATCGCACACCATTGAAAGGCAACGAGTCCATGATACTTTAACTTGGTTACAACATTGTCTGGGATTACTGCAAAGTTAAAGTGAGGGTGTCTGTAATATTCCATTGTTTCACTGAAGTATCTCGGAGAACAACAGCGAGTGCGCATTGATTCTTAGCTAAATCACATACGTTGCTATGTGTATCAGCAGGGTTGTTGCTTTGGGTGATTCGGAACCTTCATGAAGCATCAAAAATGTTTAAGTAACAAAAATCAAAGATTCTGAGGATCTATTCTCAAACAACAATATCAATTTCTTACGCATAATTTTCGTCTTGCTGTGTGGAGAACATGATGTCGTATGTGCCTTCTTTGCATCCTAAAGGATACGGCCATGATTTCTTTTCTGCGGAATTGTTAACGAGTCGCGCACAGAGTTCAATAGTATCTCCATAAACTGACGAAGTCTTAAATAGATTGAATGATTTCGCTGTTAAAACAGGGAAAAATAACTTTTTCTCTTCTGCAGGTTTAAAAGATATAAAATTAGGGAAATCTGAGAAAAGAATCGTTTCTTAAGCATTGTACTCAGCATACAGGAAGAGCACAGTGTTAGGGACTTTTCCAATGACTGTAAGGAACAAAAAGCAATTATTTTGAACAGCGAATTCCCCGATTTATTTGCAGTTCAGCTTGAAGGAAGTTTCTTAGATAATCGAAGGTGAATAATGATTTATCTCGATCGTGTTGAGTTCCCCTTTCTCTGGTTTGATATTTGATTAATCATATGAAACGATTACTTCAACATCACTTTAAGATCCTTTTGCACTGGTGACCTTCTTAGAAATCGATAACGACTCATGCTAATGAATAGGAATCTTAAAAAAAGCCGTCTACTGATCTCCAATTGTGATTTAGTTCATGACTCCCATACTCAGAGTTTAATGAGTAACCCTATCCGTTGTATAAGTTATTTTGAACTACAAAGTCGATCCGATGGACCCTTCTCTTGGTGTAATAGCACCATAGATTGGCTATTCATATTTATCTTAGCGGTATTGATTTGAAGAGAACTCAAGGATATTACTGTTAATGTTATTCAAGCTATTATTCTATGTACTGAATAAATCAAGTTATTCAGGACTTAATCCCGCAGTCATTGTGTAGAATCCACCAATGTGCTCAATAATCAGACGCACCATGATGTCTTAACCAAATATTTTGCGGACAAATAACTTAAAATGGATGGCTTTAACCTTATCACTGTCTTCTGTAACGAGCAAGGGAGCATTTTCCTAGAAAAAAGGAAATATCAGAACAATACAAATCAACAAAAATCTAAAATTGAAAATACTTAGAGCTCAATAAAAGCTAAAGAATCATCTTTAATGATGTTCGCTTGCAGATTGAACGTTGCAAAGGATGAGTCAGCTTAAACTCCTAAATAGATTGTCCTGTTTAAGTTGCCCAATTCTTCTGCGTAAAGATGTAAAGAATGGAAAAAAGATTGTTTGATCTTATTCTAGACACTTGGGTGAGTTTCAGTGAAAGCCGCAAACATTGAAATCTATCCAGAGACACTTGAGAGCTAAAATGAGACTTATGTGACATTGACGTATTTGAGATTTTCTAAATCTAACTTGTAGTAGCTAATTTTTCCAAATTCTATGGCATCATGAACAGTTTCATTTTGTCGAAGAAGCTTGTGAGTAGAACCGTTAGATGCTTTTAAAGTGTATTTTGCGCGTTTGGATTCGTTTTAGTTTATGACACCTTTTAGAAATATTGCAAAGATAGTTAGAAAAAAGTATCAAATACTTTGAACAATTAACAGCGAGTTGTTTTTGTTATGAATTACCAATAATGTAGTAGCAGACAGTGAGTCCATCTAGTTTGTTGTTCGTGCAGTCTTGAGGGTTCGATTAGAATGAGAAGACAACTGATTCCCCTTCAAATCTAGGTTTGTTCGAAGTTTCAGGGATTTAGCAATCTTCTTTTTGATCAACATGACATCTCTTCACAGACAAACCAGGATTGCCTTCTCTTGATTGAAGGGTTATTGTTATCTAGCTGATTTACTCACCAAACAAGCTCAGCGAATACACAATATTCTCATCTGGATCGAGACTGCCTGCTTCGGGGTAATCAAAACCTACTCGGGGTAAAATCAATTGTCATCAAACAATAAAAAAATAATGAATATTTCAGTGATATTTTGGGAATATTTTTATCAAATTATATTTTTTCTCACTTAAAGGTGTTCTCCCTCTGGGGAAATAGGCGCGGAGAGTGAAGATCGAGACTGGATCATTTGAGTTGACTCTGACTGAAAGCGATTGGGTATTGATGAGTTCCTATGGTGTGATGACGATCCTGTCGTTGAAAATCTCATCAGATAGCCATTTATAGTCACTTAAGCTTGGTATTTCATTGAATGGCCTGGAATCAATGTAAAGATTTGGATCCCCTTGAAAAGGCACTATCCCTATGATTAAATTTTAAGAATTCTATGAAGCGAGTTCATTCGTGTTCTTAGTTGTACTATTATCCTATTTTTTCCACTGTAATTTCAGATCTACAAGTTATAAGAGCATATCCGGAGCTAGCTAGAACGTAAATCCTCCCGTTAACTCATACGGTCTAAAGACTCTAACATCTCCCCATCCATGTGCTCTAACAGCAATAATCGCACCTTCATGCGCTTCTACTGTCATCGTTACAATTCCCTGCATACGATTACTCATGATTTTCTTGGAAGTTGCTAGTGCACCCATACCGGCACCTGCTCCCCAGTTCATCCCATATGCTTGACAACCTGCACGAGATGGTATGCTATCGAAGAAATTAAAGAACACATTGAACATAGAATATGCTTAGATCGGATTCATCAGCTCCAATTCCAAGAACATGTTTTCTAACTTCCCACCATCGAAGGTGCTCTCATCAAAACGGAGTTATGCAACTTTTTCTAAAATCACACGGTTATCACCTGAACTCCCAGAGGATTCTTCGAAGATTAAGTAGCGCACTGAATCTAAGGAATAAGGGTAAGAAAGAACAATTAATATTCTTGCAATTAAGTCGTTTGAATGTCATAGAAGGTAATGTATTTTTTCAGTTTGAAATTTAAGAAATTTTGTTTACTTAATGGCATGACAAGATTGGAGCTGTTGTGTTAAGCAAGGGCTTGGATTGTGAAGGCGCATTCAGCAAAGCAAAACACAGAGATGCTCAGCTCAGATGGAGGGACTTTGAAAGTCTTAAGCTTGAAGTGGCAGAAAGTAAACCCAAAGGATTTGCAGACCACATCTGCTGAGTCTTCGTAGACTGCGATTTTTCCTGAAGAAATGAAAACATCTGGTTCACTTCCTTCTAATGTGCCAGAAGCCGCGATAATTATGTAGTCATTCACATCGATGATGTCAGGAATATTCAGCAAGTAATTAGAACGTCCACCAGGTTCATTGTATCCAGACAGAGTAGCCTTGAATTCGAGTTATTCAAAGTTGTATTCCTAGGATGCTGTAGATGGCAGGCTAACAAGAAATATTAGACATGTTAAATACAACAAGAAGGAGCTAAGGGTTGACATTTTCCTCAAGATGTATCTCTCTCTAAAAGGAATCTTTGAAAAATGTTAATTGCTATTTATTGTTCTAGTTAATTCAGTTTATGTGGTTATTTAATTAATTCAAACAATAATTAAAAAAAAGGCACTCTCTATTCCCTTTTTCTTCCTCCCCTCCTGATCTTTATGTGTAATCGGGTTATGTCAAACACAGACCATGCAATATCAAAATATTTACAGCATTAATAATGTCTTTTAGGGCTTTAATTGTCCCCAGAAAGATCCGAAATCACCAGTGTCTTAAAAATATTATTTGAACTGAAACTCTCCTTAATCACTTGTCTGTAGGCATGACGAAGGTTTTAGCGATTCTAAGAAGATCGCATTCTTTTCGTGTAGTTTCTTAGATTATGTTAAAGAAAGTGTTTTCCATAATTAAATCCACTAAATCGACAAATTCATCCTGCAAAAACAGCTGTCTGTAATCATTTCCAGCTGCTGCAGCTAGCTCCTCTTATTCTTCTTCTTCATCTTCATCGTTGTCTTCTTCATCATATTCGTTGTTTTCGACAAACTATTATTAGTTTCCATCTAGAATATTTTTCTAAAATGCTAATTTTGGATCTTTATTTTTGCTGTGTTTCTTAGAATCAGGGTAAAGACCTGTTTAAACCTTGGTAATGTCAGCTGGATCTTATCCATTAAATGATGCGAACAATGCTACAGGTTGGTTATCGATTCTTCGGATAATATTCTCTGTGTAGCTTTCGTTGAGAATCTCGTTGATGGCTTTTTCGATGATTAACTCGAAGGAATGTTTGAACTGAATATTCTTGCCTTGGAATAGATCCTTTGCTTGAACTTGTTTCGAACTAGAAGAGGATTCCTTAGAAGATTTGTGCTTGAAACTATTTATCAAATCAACCTAAACAGAAAAAGAAAAAGAGAATTGTTAAATTGATTTTAAATAATAATTTCTATTATGATCTCTCTCTCTCTCTCTTTGTGTGTGAGTGCTACGTCAAGGACGGATGTTTTCTTGATACGAAGGAAAAGTGTTTCTTTTTCGACACCTGCTCCGCTTTGCTGAGATTGCTGAGAGACTAATCTTTTCTGGTCATCTGAAGAAGAAAAAAAATATTAAATTTTTGAGTTCCAAAAACACAAAGAAAGTAATTAATTCTGAATTGTAATAAACTATCTGTCCATTTCTTGTTGTTTTTACTGTCCCAGATAATGGTGCACTCAAGTTCACCTTCGTAGACAGATGGTTCATATGAAGCAACCAATGTAACTTTTAATTCAATGAACGAATTAGGCTCCAGCTACCCATTCATCGGCTCAATTGTACATTCATCTCCACTGTGAATATCAAAAACAATAATTTCAATAAATTATACTCAAATACATTCAGTTCCTTACCACATAAGTCCTGGTTTATTGCTGGAGAGTGCGAAGCTAGAGGAGCCAAAATCGAAATTCAGTTTCTAGTTCTCACTCAGATTATACAGAATTATGCATCGATGGGAAGCTTTTCCTGGTTTCATTTCTCCAAAATCAATTTCTTCAATCGAAAAGAACACTTTTGAGCCAATTGTAGAAACGAACGAACGCTATCTCGGTATTTCCTCAATTGGTTTGGCTGATTTTGCGTTGAGTTTCTTGGAATATCCAGTTCCCTCAATAAATAACGATATTTCTTAGTTCACTTTAACAAAATCATACACGATAATTTTGAGCTCATGGAAATAAGTTTTAGATTCAAGAGGACGGAAAAGACAATAGAGATAGGATTTCTCATTTGGCAGCAAGGTATCTTGGTTTTTTTCGATGTCAAAGATGTTGAATTTAGAGTCGATTGGGTTTTTGTCTTTGTCATATTCGACGATTTCTACTTTATAAGATATTTTACTTGATCCGACATTTTAAACTTCAATTGGGAATTTCACTGGAATCAGTAATCCGATTGGAGTATCAGGCAGCTTGTAATTTTTCTTCTTCACAGCTAGTAAACCTTCAAGAGGTGCTAGTGCCATACCCTGTAGATTTATCTGTAAGGGTTTTCCATTCAAGATCTGCAAGACCACACGTAGTTAGTGTTTTTCTCCATTTTATTTTTTATTCTTCTTGCTCTTGAAGGGTAAGTCACTTTCATCGATGTTGCTAGGGTTGTACACGAGCTCCACATCCTTAAGTTCTCCTTTTTTAAGAGTTCCACTCCTAAAATTTAAAGAAAATAATATCCAATTAATGTTTGTTCTTGAGTTTTGGAATTTGATATTCAAGAAAAGAAAAACCCGATTATGAACTAAAAATAGCTTATTTCCACTAGTTTTCTTACCTTGGCTGTATTTAGAAAATATTTCTTTCTAGAATTGCTTTTTCAAACGCTTCTTCTTCATCGGGTTCACCTGGATCAGCCCATGGTTCAACTTCTATTTGATTATCAGAAGGCAACTTGAAATTCCAGTCTAAATCAGTCCCTCCAGTATTTTAAATTGTTATGACAATTTTTCTCGGTTTATTAGCACTTTTTGCAGGAAGATATCCAAAATTCCATTCAAACTACTTGATTCTCTTTTGGAGCTATTATGCTTCTGTATAATTCAACTACTCTATATTCAAAAACTACTTTTCATCTTCATTTAACTCGCTTTGTAGCTCAGAGTTTATCCGATTAATCTAAAAATTCTCCCAGAGTGTCGCCACTGATATGGAATCGTTTCTAACGTCGACGATTTTTAACAATGGATAGCTACCTTTGGCTTAAATTCTCAAGGAACATTTCTAGCTTAAGAGTTTTTTAGTAGCAGAAGCTGCTCTATTCATTGTTTGCTCTGCTTTTTCATTCTTCTCCGAAGCGATCACATCCATGACAAGGTCGTAATCAGTTACTTGAGTAGGGTTGAAGATAATCCCTATGTCGACTTTGGAGTTAGCAGCAATAATCCCAGATTTAAAATCCAAACTAAAATTCTTCTCAATCCCATCTTTATTTTCCTCAGTTTCTTCTTCTTCACCATTATTCTTAGCTGTTCTCAACTGCAATTCAACGTAGAATGTGATATTCGAGAAGTTATGCAAAGTAGCATATTTTTTATCTCTGAAATTCACCTTCACAACATCAAACTAAAGTTATTCGGGAGTAATGCTCAGAGAACCATCCCCTCCAGCACCAAATATCTCAAAATCATAGGCTACTTCCATAGGCGCTCTCATTTTCAACGGTTTCTCAGGATCACCAGAGCCAGGGAGATAATATCCGATTTGATTCTAGCTGTATGTCATGATTTCTTTTGCAGTCAGGGAAACTTTTATTTTATAATTTTTCTTTTTGTAAGGAATAAATGAACAGTCTAAGAAGATATGCTCATTTGGCTGTATTTTTCCGATTTGAGGCTCTAAGTACAACTCTTGACTGTATTTCTCAGGTACTTGTATTGTGTATTCCAATGCAACACGGGAGAGATTCTCAACTTTGACTTTTTGTCTAGAGCAGACTCCAGTGAACGATGGTGGGAAATATATTTTTCCATCATTTTAGAACTGCAATTTAGGCTTGGAGCAATAGCCATGTGTATAGAGATGCATCATGTTCGAAGAATTATGGTTGAGATTGCAACTCAAGATGTTATTATAAGCTTTGTACTCTGTCGGTTTGAACTCGATTGTGAGAATAAAGAAAGATTTGCCTTCAACAATTCCAGAATTTGGATACACTTTGAAGGTTCTTGATGGATCAGGGAGGAATCGAAAGTATGTAGGAGTATCAGACTAAGCAAAATAGTAAAAATATTAATCCTCACCTCAGAAAGATAAATGAAGTTTTACATTGTTTTATATCTCGACTGTTTGGTAGAGGGAATCCTCAAGAGAGCAAGCAGCGAAGAATATTTTATTTGAGGGAGTAAACTCAAGAATCGGAATGAATGGCTGTGAACTCATGCCAAAAGAATGCCCAACGCATCGCAGGGTTCCGGAGTAAGGTGGCACAGTTTCGTCGCCAATCAGATCTTGGGAACTTGCTTTGAAATTTGATGAAAATGTCTCAATAAATAAAAGATATTGGAGAAAAATAATATTATTTTACTTTTTTTGGAGTTCATCAATGTGTTTGAGAGTTTGAGATTCTCTCTGAATGAACCTGAGAATGTCCTAGATTGATTCTTTTGAATATCTTCTATCATTCGTTTCGTGATTTTACTGGAATACTTAAACGCAAAGAACTGCAAATTTTGGAAATAATAAAATGAACTTTTAACAGGTCGGAATGTCACTTCAAAGACTTTTGTAGTGTTCGGTTTGAGACTTGCTGTTTCAGGCGAGATTATAAACACAGGTAATTACTCCCCATCAATGTTGTCTCTAGTTTGGATCGTCCAAAACACTGTAACTTTACATTGTAGTTTGTTTGTAAGTTCGATTTGTTTAGCACCACCTTCCATCATACATTCTTAGAACCCAAAATCCAGCAGATCTTCCTGGAAACAAGCAGAAAAACCAAAAGATATAATGAAATGAGTGTGTAACAAAATAGAAAGGAAACTTTACATTTAGCGAGATGAGTTTGCTTTGCGAATCTGCAGGGAGGAACATTTCCTTGTGGAGAACCATCTAATTAGGATTGATGATAGGATTAGTTGCATTGTTGGGGTCATCTAGTACGTACGAAGCAGCCATCATTCCATCAGGTTCTTAAGCTTAAATCGAAGGCTAAATTGAGTTTTGCTATTTCGGGTTAAAAGCTGTTGCTGTTGCAAAACCTTTTTGCAATATTCTAGAAGAGTCTTTTTTAGTCGAAGGAGCAACTAGAGACTACAGCTAAGAGCGCTTTTGACTTCCTAATAGCTGAAGATCTTGCTTATTAAATACTGATCCTTAGGAGAGCTTATCTAAATCTTTATTTTGATTATTATTAGAGTATTTTAATAAAAATGCATTTTCCATGTATTTAAAATCGATTTCTGATAACTTTCCCCAGATTACTCTTCTTCGGAAAGCATCGATGTGCTTCTAAAGCAATGGAAGAGGCTTAATAAGTAAATCGTAGCATGTACCGAGAAGATCCACTGGAAATAGTGAGTGGTTCCTGACAATGCAGAACATCTAATTCAAAAAAAACCCAAAAAAATTATCAATTATCAGCCTGAAAATGCCTCCCAATTGCAGGTATTCTTCTTACTCTTTCATAGTAGCAAATGGTATGTCTTGGTCTAAAGTAAACTATGATTCTTGCATTGGATTTTGGTTTCACAGTTCCTCTCACAGCACTCAATCCAAATATGTTATTTGGATCATTTGTGAACTAAAACGTTGTGGGCATATCACTCATGTTATGAATCGTCAGTAATCTACTAGTTTCGTTTCCTTTTTTTACAGCAAAATCCCATTTAAATCAAGGCAACAGTATCCACAATTTACCTATTTTAACCTCTCCAAAGTTGATCGACTAGGAGCTCAACTTGACATCAAATGCAGTTGCTTCTCCACTACAAGCAAAGACTAAATCATTTCCTCCTGGACAAACTACTCTGTAGTGAACAACTGAAATCTATCCTACAACTTATGGAGTGTATGTAGCCTTCACAAGGAAGCTACTTTTAGGAGGCACTTCACCTTGATGGCTTCACAGAAAAAATCACAAAATAAACTGATAAAAAATGTAAAAATAACTATTTAAAAATTGTGAATTATTTCCAAATATCTCCTAAATTATCTTACACATCTAAGGAAAACGAATTATCCTTGCATTCATCGTCTACAATCCTCAGAATCGTGAAGCTCGCTGTGACTTACGATTAGTTTTTTATAGTGATTTCCTTGACAGTTTGTTTTCCAATGAGAATTGGCTCAAATGTCAATTTTGTTGTGCTCAATGACAGATATGGATATTTCCCAATCGCTGAGACTTTAGTTATGATTGGTTGCTAATATGGAAGATTACTTATGATACTCCCTACTACTGCTGTGGCTTCTTTTGGAGTATAGCTGACATTAAAGAAAATCTTCCCTTTCCCTAGAATATGTCCTTCCTTCGGCTAGACGTCAAAAATCGTAGATTCAAAATTAAACTCGCATGGCTAGACATTTGGATTCTCAAGCCAAAAACCTCTAGAAGTAGTAGAGCTAACAGGACAAAACCCTAAGTCAATAGATCCAGTGAGATTTGTCCTCAAAGGGAGACATTAAAGATTTTTATTTAGTTCCGCTGCAGCTTCAGAATCGTAATCCACATATTCCGTCATTATTTGTTATTGTATTTTTCAGTCCCTTTTATCTTAAGTTTCCCGTCAATTCCGCAGGGCTTTGAAAAATTGATAGATCTTTGAATTTATATTTGCTTTGATTCCCCTGGATTGAAACAAATCAACTTTATTAAATGATATTAAAGAGCAGTTTTATTATTATTATTATTTCTTAAATTATGAGTGGAAATCATGTAAATCATCTCTCAAATACAAAAAAAATCATTATTATTTGATTTTTGATACATTTTATGAATATTTTCACTTGATTTAAACACGACCACCTCTAGATTTATTAACATACATTAACACTAATATGCAACTTTCTTCAACAATTATTGGGATTTGACACAAGAAAGATGAAGTTTTATCTTTTACGCACTAGTTTTCTGCTCTACTAAGTTATTTATTGAAACATTCAAGGAGAATCCACCTTATTTTTAGGATTATTTATTCTTCTTAAGCACATCTAATCGATGATTGCTTTCACACATCGATTATGCTCTTAATCGACATTAACATTTTAAGGAGAAGCTGCTTCTCCGATGATGCATCAAATATCTGCGAAGATATCACCTTGGAGATCTATTCTATTTAGGAAGATTAAGCTGATTTTAAGCTTCCAATTGACTGTTGAGACTCAGCTGAACTCAAAAGATGCTCTCTTTATTTTAAAATCTTATCGGAAGGCGTTGAATTTTCATTATTTTCAAGTTATCTCATGAGTTAAGAATTCTAAGATTAGCCTAAAACACTCATTTTATTGAGACTACTTTTTTCAGCAATATTGTTATTCATGAAAAACGGACAATTACTCAGATTCTTTCCTGCTGAGGTTCGCTCAATAATGCTTAATATATTGCTGCTAGTGCTGCTCTTGATGGAATTACTACTATTATTGTGGACATTTTCAAAACGAGAGACACTTGTTTTCTTCTTTTCTCCACTATTTAATTTCATGTTCTTAACTGGATCTGGTTGATTTATGGTATTTACATTTTCCTTGTCTTCATTTGATGGGCTGTTTTCATCTTCTTGCTTGTCGTTTTGATCTTAATTGATAATTTCTCTTTCCATATCCTTGAAATTCCCGTAGATCATAGTATATTAAGGTAGCACTCCACCACCAGCAAAACTTAAATCTGGATCAGCGAAATTTCTTCTTTTTTTGGCATCGTATCCTTTGCCTTTGTCCTTGCAATTCAACTCAAAGAACCTCTTCATCCACTACGCGAACTCTAAGTTATCTTGATATTTCGCTTTGACAAGTTTCTCAATCTGTTTTTGTTAGAAAAAGTTAATTCCAAATAAATGAGTCTAATATAATTTCTTACAGGTATTGCTTTAGCAACTGAAACGGAGTCAAAACCCTTCTGAAGAAGCTTAAAATTATGTGTGAACTCATACTCATGTTTAGCTTTCCATTTGAGCTTATTGAGAGGGATCTTCCCTGGATAAATTACATCGAATATCTAGCAATAGAGATTGCCACTTCCAAGCTATTCTACTTTTGTAAGAGGAACTTCTAGAAGATGGTTAATCCATTAGAGGACTTCAGATCGAGAAATAAAACATTTTTCGTCCATTGGACCAAAGTTTAACTTTTTAGACATAGGAATCAAGTAAACTACTAGCTACTAATACCACTATTTTTACTTCCTTTTTAACTCAATAATCCCTGCGAAAACGAATAACAATAATAAATTAATTTAATTCGAATTCAAAAGGGAGAAAGAAGGGGAATATGAGTATTTAAAGATTCGAAAAGGAGGGAAATTCATCATTATTAATTGTTTTCAAATTCTAACACAAATATGAATGATCAAATATTTTTATTATTTTGGATATTTCTCATTTCTCATGTATATTTGAGTGCCAAAATACATCGAATTATCATTGATAATAATTAATATCACACAATTTATTATTAAATTAATAAACAGTTCAGCCGATTTTTGGATAAATAAAAAATGTAAATGTAGTTATTTATAGAAATCAAATGCGACAACCTTAAAATCACTGAAGAACGTAAATAAATGTATATTTTGTTCTTATTTATCTACTATTGCAGAGAACTGAATGGTAAAAAGAAGTGCAAATGTGAATATTCATATCATGATTTTAACTACTTAAGAAAAAAAAAGCTGAACAAATCACAAATAGTGTTGAGAGGGAGGGGGGATCTTGAGAACTAAATTAGAGAAACTAAGAAAAAACTCTGTAAATAAGTATCAAGATTTTATCTTTAAGAAAAAAGAGCTGAATAAACACACCTTTAAATATGCAAAATACACTATCTCCTAGTACAAACTCAGCTGGTTTACTGTAACCATCAAGTAATAAAAATGAATCGATTTTCCTTAAGAAATAATAAGCAGCTTCATCTGGAGGAGCTTTGATATCGCTGCTTGCTTCAGCTAATAATGTAAACACGCAGAAAATAACTGATAAAGAAACCAGCAGGGAGTAGAAGATGAAAAAGTTTAAGTCTGGGCTGCTGAATGTTGGAGGGTAGGACTAGATGGGAAATGTCCTTGCGTAGATGAAGGCATCTCCTGCTGGGAATAACTCACCTGGATAATAATACAGAGGGTTGAAGTATGGGAAATCTCTATCGGCAATGAGTGTAAAAAGTAACTATTCGTCGACGCCTTCGTCTTTTGTTGGCCATGCGCCAGGAGAAGAACTTATGACGAAGATGAAAATGCGGAAAGTCATGAAGACACTCTAAGGAACTATTATTGATAAGGTTTCCTCAGAGTTAAATCTACCCAACAGGGAAAACACAATGTATGCTTCACTTTACAACTCAGATTATCATAAGAATTTCATTCGTAACTCACGACTGATTGCGTTGAAAGCTAAAGGTGAAAATCAAAGATAAATATTCGCCCCTTCAAAGTCTAATGCAGATTAGTCTTCTTTTCTGAGTAACTAATAAGGATAATAATAGCAAGGTCCTCGTGGTGGTTAACTTGGAAGGAAGAGAACTAGCTCGAATCATATTTTGGAAAAGCAGATATTGGATCCGACTGAGATAGCTGAAAGGAGCAAATCAATTAATTTTAATGGTAAAAGTGGGAGAACTGATTAAGAACAATAAGATAATAAAACTGTCAAAGAGGATAACAAAAATAATAAGAATCCTGCTTAACATCAAGAGACCACAGAGGATATGAGAACTAAAGATGTAAGCTAAATAAACCACATAATCTCCCCTTAAATTAATTTAAACATTATGATTTTAATTGTATTTAACATTTTCAGGCCAAGACTGAAGGAGATAAACAAGAAAAGGATGATTTTGAGAGCCTCTTATTGGATGTTCGATCTGATAAATTTAACACCATTAACGATGAGGATGTTCTTAGTGAATATCAGTAAAGTTAATTCTTTGGATCGGAAGGTAATTTAGCTCATCCTCTGACTCCAGAACAAGAAGCACTTTAGCAACTTCTCTTGAGCTAACCATAATATTTCGATCATAAATCGGGTAATTGTATATGCAAACTCTGCAGCTGTGGAGCATGCTAGATCAAATGCAGGAAGATTTCAGAAAATTTAGAAAGAAATTTCAAGTAAAGCTGGATTTCATCGTACAGACAAGCGTTTTTTCCAAAATCACAAACCAGCGAAAAGATTAATACACTTGAACAGATAACTCCTTAAAAATTAGAATACAAGAGTACTATTGGGTCTTGTGCTGAACTCTACTCGACAACACAGAAAGTACTTAATTGCTTTTTTGATAACTTTTTGTAACATATCAACTCAGAAAACAACTAATTAAACTTTTTTGTTAACAGAGTGATTTCAGACCAAAAGATGCATTAAGCGATCTGTATCGCTTCAAACCGAGATAATATGAAGAAAACACTATGCCCTTCCCAAGGCTCTCGACGTATTCAGTAAGATTCGACAGATTCCTTTTCATTCTAAGAAATCAAAATTTTGTGTTTTTTTCTTCTAAGACTAACTACATAAATTGGGGGACTGCAAACTTTGAAAAAGTACGTGGATCATAAGATAGAACTGTCCTTGAGAATTTGCCATTTAGTTCACTCACAACATACGAACAGAGCTATCACAAAGAACACAAACTTACACCGACAAAGAACTTAAAACCCAAAGATCAAAATCCTCTTCCAAATCTTGGTCTATTTCTTGGAGAATCTTCCTATAAAATTTCCAATAATAAAACATCCTCACTGTATGAAAGACCTCCAAAAAGATAACCTGTAATGAAATTCAAAAAGAGAGACAAAGATAACTTTTTATTGCCTGTTCCCTTTCGTTTTCTTATTCTTTTGTTTTTTCCGTATATTTCATTTTCAGACCCCTCCGAATATTATCCCAGGATATGAAGGTCAATTTAAATCTGAAACGACTAAAGCTTATTAAGGACATGTTGATAGATGTTTAGGTCGTGAGTTTCTTCGAAAATAATACCTCGAGAAGCTTTAACAAGCTCAGAAACTGCAGCCTTAACGACCTTTAGCTCTTTTTTGAAACAAATAATCTTTTGAAAGAGTCTCCTAAAGAGTCTCTTAATATTGTTTATCTATTATTTTTACTATTTCTATCTTTCTTTTATTTCATTCTTTAGATAGTTTTAAGCGTTTTAATTAGAAAACTCATCAAAAATTTCAATTTATTTCTTTAAACATTGATTTCTACAGCATTCTTATGATCAACTAATTGTTTGTATTGAAATATCTCAATAAGTTTCAGCAGAATAATGGTTTGGGGAGATATTCAATTTAAGAATGAATAAAAAAAGAGTTTTTTAATGATTAAATGACAGTCTTATTTGTGCTAATGTTCTCATCTGAACAATCTATTGGGAGAAAATATATAAAAGTTAAATATCTACATCGAACTAAAAAGAAAAATCTAAGCAGAATACAACTAAATGAGAAGCATCTTTTCTAAATTCTGGGCAATCGCAAAAGGCAACAATGATTTCATCATGAAGATCCTTTACTGGGGATATCTCCCTCTCATTTTCTACCTCGGTATGCGCATACATAAGAATTCAATTTAGTTCCGTTTTATTAATGTGTTTTTGTTGTAGGTTTCAAATCAAGAGCTGAACTCCCTCTTCCATAGATGCCTATGTGATAATATTATAAATTCAATAGCATTAATACTTGGTTGGATAGCAAAGTACCAAGGATTTATTATTCATAATTGTCTGTTCTCTGACTGTTTATATCGTTTTTGTAGCAAAGAGTTTTAGATAAAAAATGATATAAAAATAAGGAATAGAATAGATATATCATTGATTCGAATTTGAAAAAGTGATGTTTCTGGAAAATAGGTAATTTTCATTAGATAAGAGCCTAACAAGTTGAAATAATTCAAATGTCTGATGAGAGAATTAAGAACAAATTCAGCTTTCGTCATTTTAAACTGTTTTTTTTGTTTGAGAACATGAGTACATTTCATTTCAAAAGATAAAGAAATAACAAAAAGATTGATATGATTTCAGATTGATAGATTGATTTTCTGGATTAAAAAGATATTTAGATAATTTTTTAATCATTCAATTAACTCAGGAATTAATCCAAAAATCTAAATTTTTTTAATGAATTCTTTAACATTTCCTAATAAAATAACTAAATAAAGAAGTTCATTGTTAAATTTATCAATCATATCCCAGAATTTTAGAGTTTCTTGTGAAACCTCGTTCTCTTCTGCTTGCAATGGTAACTTTTGAACAATTTGTCATTTCAAAAATACGAATACAACAATACAAATTCTCGGTATTTTTATCATTATCACCAACCACTTTTACTCTTTTCATTTTCTTCAGGCACTTCAGTTATCTGTCTGCTATGATGCACTACCCATCCACCTGTATTATTAGTATTATTACTACTACTGTTATTAGATTATCCCCAAGATTAAGAAGCACCTGTTCCTGCTGTTGCTTTTCCTGATGATGAAGAAGATTAACCCCAACTTGACGAAGAATTATCAGATGCCGATGGAGCTTATGATCCCCAACCTCCAGATCGTCCATTTCCATTTTTTTCTCCTGAAGAAGAAGACTTTTAGTTGTTAGTAGAGCTACCCCAAGCTTAAGAACCTGAACTAGAACTTTCAGTTTAATTCCCTGATGAACCCCATCCTCCTCCTGAAGATGATGAACTCTATCCTCCTGCTGATGAGCCCCATCCTCCTCCTCCTGTTGAAGAACTACTTCCTGCAGTATTACTTCCAGATTATCCCCATCCTGAACCAGAAGAACCATCTCCTGTTCCACCTGAAGAACCCCATCCTGAGGACCCGAACGATTCTGAAGATTATTACTACCTAGAACTATTTCCTGAATTATTCCTTCCTCCTGAATTTACATTATTCTATCTATTAGGTCTTTCTTTTCGTTCTTATGTGCATTCCCTCGACTAATGAGATTCATCTCCACAGTTAAAGCATCCTTTCCTCTTTTTCGGCTCATTCGGACATTCCCTTGACATATGGCCTTCACCTTAGCAATTAAAACATTTCTATGGACCTTAATTCTTAGGACAATCCTTAGAAACATGACCGTCTTCTCCACATTTGAAGCATGCTCTTCCTCCAGATCCACTATGCCCTCCTCCACCGTTATTTCCACCAGCTGTTGGACATTCTCTTGACATATGAGATTCATCTCCACATTTGAAGCATGCACGTTTTTATTAATTATTTCCACCTCCACCTCCACCTGCATTTGGGCATTCTCTAGACATGTGATTTTCATCTCCACATTTAAAGCAAGCTCGTTTTTATTACTACTATCCATTACTATTTCCACTACTTCCACCTTTAGGACATTCTCGAGACATATGACCTTCCTCACCGCATTTGAAACAGCCTGACTTCTTCTGAGGCGCATTTGGACATTCTCTTGACATATGACCCTCTTCACCACATTTAAAACAACCACTTGATGAAGAAGAAGAAGAATTCCCTCCTCTTTCTCGTTGTTGTCCTCCACCTCCTTCAGGGCATTCCCGTGACATGTGTCCTTCTTTACCACATTTGAAGCAACCCTTTCCACTGTTACCTCCATTAGAATTTGGATTTTATCTCCTAGAATTACCAGAACTATTATTTGATCCACCAAAAGAAGAAGAGCTTGCACCCCAACCATCAACAGAACTAGCACCCCATCCATCAGAAGAAGATTAAGCTCCTGGAATAGCTGAAGTAGTAGTCGTACTGCTACTACCCCAACCTCCATCTCCTGACGAAGATGGTTCGGTTTTAGCACCCCAAAGATTATTCCCAGAAGAACTAGAAACAGTTTCTCCCCAGGCTTCTCCAGATGGTTAAGAAGCTGAATCTTTAGCACTACCATTTCTACCCCAAGCATCTCCACTAGATCCAGAAGTGGCAGTATTTGCTGTTGTTGTTGCTGCTGAGCTACCCCAAGATCCATTGTCTGCAGAAGAACTTGCAGTTGCCCCCCAGCTGTTATTACTAGCAGGTTAAGGCACCTCTTAAGTGCCGCCCCATTTAGCTGCCGGTTAATCTGTTTATCCCCAAGAAGAAGAAGAGTTTGAACTCTGCTATTGGTTAGAAGTATTTCCTCCCCAATTTCCTCCATTTGAAAATTACTAAGTATCTTCAGTGAGATCGATAACTCGGTGAGGATTTTTAGTCATTTCAGAGTTAAATACATTAAACTAACCGGATAGATCTTCTGAATTTGATGGAAAGTCAGTCGAATCCAATGGTAAAAAGTAACTAATCGAATCGAACATCTCTGGATACAGATTCTTAGCAATTTCCTGATAATCGGGTTATTTTAAACTCACTTTATTATCAAATAGGAACTCAATCTGATTTTGATTCTCCTAGATATCCTTTAAAGCATGTATGTCTTGAATCACAAGCATAGCACTAGCACCTTTGTTCTTCTTTGCCCATTTCTCTATGCTGACGTTACTAGGTATGTCGTTTCTAAACCAAGGAAAAGTTGAATATTAACCAAAAAAAAATACTTTATTTTATCTAAAATTATTTTTACTTCATGAGTTTAACTCTGAATCTATTTGCTTTCGACTAGAACTCAGTATATTTCTCGGTTTCTTCTCTAAACAAGAATTCAACGATTGAGCCTTGCTGTAGATAAGACACTGGAATTGGATACGCTAATTTGAAAATCTCAGTAAGTGATAGAATCGGAGAAATTGGGAGAGCTTTCTTATTCGAAATATTTTTGATTTCATCAAGGATATGCTCAACGACGAGAATCATTTCCTCTCTTTTAAACCGAGAATCAAGAGTTTTAGCATAATCGTAAGACTCAAATAAATCATGAGTATTTGGGTTTAAAATGAAATCTTTAATAGTCTCCTCTTCTGATTTCTTCGGCTAAGATGGTTGTTTATCTCTTCGAAGTAACGCCAAGTCTTTCACGATGAAATACTCTGATTAAAGTGGCAATAATCAACAAACATTCCAGACCTAAATTACCCTTTGAAATATCAATGTATCATCTTACATGATGGAGGTATCTTTGTGCTATCAAGAATGTTGGAAGAGTGATTGAACTTAAAGAAAGCAATCGAGTTCATAAGCAGATTTTTAGACAGAATATTCAGGGAAATAAATTTATCACGGGAAATAATTTCTTTGGAATGAGGGATAGAATGCAGTTTTGCTGATAATAATCCAGATTTTTTTGGTCCAAACCCTGGAATAAATTAAATTAAAGAATTGGAGTTCCCAGTCTTTTCGAGAATCTATTTGGTGTCGATTCCTTCTAGACAAACACGTTCTTGAAGTATTTACTCGAAACGCACTTGCAGATCTTGCTTGTTGAGTCTCCCTTAGAAAGGATGGAATTTAGCTTCAAGAATAGGGTTATCTTCATAAGACCAAAGAGAGCAGACCTCCAAAAGTGGATTTTGTAGACATTTTGCTTGATGTTAAGCTAAAAATATCATTTTATCTTTTGGAGTTTAAATCTTAGCTGCTTACACAGAATACACTTCCATGAGTGTCTGCTCGACACATAATATCGACTTACATTGGTTCTTTTGCCAGAGGAAAATCAATAAAAATAAAATGGATAAAAGTTTTTTGGAGCCTCAAGGAAATTGTGTTACTTTGAAGTTCTAATAGAGATTAGCTCTTAAAGTGATTGCTCGTGAGGAATTTGATGAAACAGCCATAACATATGGTTGTCTGCTACGGATAAAATCAAAGATATTCTTGATTTCAAACTCTCTTTTGTCTTTAACTGATGGATGGGCGCTGAAGAAGTGTTCTAGAAAATTCTTGTAGACTTCCTTACCATTTGAGTTGATCATTGAGACGCCTATTTAACCGGAGATTTCATTTACATAAAATGACAGGATAGAATCTGGTACTACCATACTTTCTGTTTTATCTGTGACTTTATAAGGACCCTGTGAAAGAAACAATAGACAAAATCAAATGAAGAACAATCAAGGAAATTTTCGTATTTTAATAAATTTTTAGTAATTTTTCAATCCACAAATTTAATCTTTTTTTTACGTAACTAACATAAGTTCTAAAGTTTTCAACACAACTCTCCATGATTCTTTGCTAAGCCTTTTCTTCCAGTAAAACAATCGCTTCTTACTGCGCCCAAGGGTATCTGAGGACAAAAACAAAGAAAATAATGGGTTTATTGGGTTAAAATCTTATGAACACTTTTTTAAAAAATTGGGAAAAAAGATTTTTTCTGAGTTACATAAAATTCAGGAATAAACGACGTAGAAAAGCCTCTATGAATGGCTTCAAAGTAGAAGATTTTTAAAGATGTGGCTGAAAAAACGGAAGAATTTCATCGAAAATAGGATCAGGCAAACTTTTATCTTAAATCCAAGGTAACTGAATCTTGCATTCGATGAGATTCTTTTAAACAGCTTGCTTAATCGGCATGAATTCTTCTTCCTTGAATGCAGTTAATGGCTCTATGTTTAAGTTCAAGAGATCAAATTAATAATTTAAGAGCAAAAATTGCTTATAAAACTATTACTATTTGCGATTTTCTTTTATCTAAAGAACTCATGATAGATGTTGAAGTCTACGACGTTAGGTAGAGGAAACGTAGAGAGTGCGGCAGATTCAAAGTATTTCCTGAGAATATACTTCTTGATTATTGGGTTATACAGAAAATCAAGAGATACATAGTCTTAAAGAAGTTCGATAAGTTCTTCCTTTCTACCAGTAGCAGAAGGAGATTTGAAGCAAATTTAAAAGATATCTTCTTCATTTGAGGGAATCACTCTATCGGTACTGTATTCGTAGGATGGCATTGATTAATCATGGTCTTTGACAGGATTTAATATTCCAGATAAAAATGTGGAGTCGTCGAATAAGGCAAAAGCTTTTTAGGGGAGCTAAAACTCTCTTGCTTTATTGACTATTTTGAGATGGCCTGAATAGAGCTCTGAAGTTATCCGGGATTTTATGTCAAAACAACATTTCTAGAAATGGAAGTATGTCTGGATGGAAAAAGGAGGAAAACATTTTAAAATAAGGGGCAACTTTAAGTAAAAATGCATAGATTATTACGTTAATATCTGCGAATTCTCTTTTGGAGTCAGCAGATTCCATGAAACCGTGCATGCTACTGCTGATCTGCTTGATAGAATACATTTCCATAGTCAAATCATCTAATTTACTCCTGAATATCAAAATCAAATTATCCGATTGTTTAATACCATTTAAGATTGCCAAATCTTACTGAGGAAAGTAAATGTCTTCTTTGTAGACCATCATAAGATTGTAAATCTTCCAAAGAGTTGAGACTGTTAGATTTGGGATGAAATTACGTTCATTGTTCCATATTGTCATGACCTCCATTTTTTATTTGAGAATTAGGATCAAGATATCATGGATGGTTTCAAGTTCCACTAAAACACCGTTATTATGGTCTTTTTCAAGTGCATGATAAACCCATTCGACTATCCTGCTAAATTCCTCACCAGATAGATCTTTTTCCACAAGATTACTGGAAATCAAGAAAAAAATAATGAAATTAATGAGAAATCTAAGAGAATAGGAAAGTTAAAAATATCCAAAAGTTTAGAAAAACTTGCTTTCCCCATAAAAGTATCATATATTTTAACTAATTTTAAGCTAATATCATCAAAAATCAAAATTGAATCTTATTTGATACAGACGAGCTAACTCAATCCATCATATCTCTATTGTTATTCTTCTTACCCAAGTTGCGTTTGGAACCTTTCAGGGACATCATTTAAGATTATGGTTGCATCTCTGGTGGAATCTAAGAAGTCCTCAATCTCTTTTTAGTTGCTCATCAATGCAGAGCGACTATTGTCTTATCCTACTGGCCATCCAATAGGATTGTAATCTCGATCTTACTTAGCATCTCCTTTGTTTCAAAACCAAAAACACTTTGATTTCTGCTTACCTCTAAAGCAATCGATTCATTCTTAAAATACTTCTTGAGTTAAAAGACATTTTGAGGAGCCTACTTGATGTCTCGTTTACTGATGAACTCGAGATAGTTTTAGACTCTTGGAATTTTCCAGTTTGTTTCAAATCACTGTTGTTGTTGGTTTCCTCCAATTCAATACTCGGAAGGTTGGTCTGTCTCGTAACTGGGCTAAAGTTCTGAGAAAATGAAGTAATCAGACACTCTTGGGGTGTTAGTTATCAGAAAAGATTTAAAAATCATATGAACAAAACTCTTTTCTAGTGTTAATTCTATGTCCATTTATCCAATTTACCAGTTCTTCATCCTCTTTATTGTCCTATCCCTCAGTGGAGACTCTGAACTCTCTCTCTTCTTCCATTCAGCAGTCAACCTATTAACCTTGAATCTCTTCGTTTGTTTCAGATTTAGCTAATTTGATATGATTCCTGATGTATATTTTTCAAAAATTAATTAAATTTTGTTGATATTTGATGTGGCGCCGTTTATTAAAATACAGCTACAATCTCAAAGCAGCAGCTAATCAAATATTAGTAAATTTCTGGGGATTTCGAATATTTAGATACATGAGAACTCCAATGCATTAAACTAATTATCTCTTTCTCTTTTCTTTCTTTTTCTTTTTCTTTCGGACTGTTTTTCAGTTTGAAATCTTAGTAAAAATTAACTTATTCTCACATATTTTAGTTAACACACAAATCAAAGTAATTTTTATCTCAAATATTTTCTCCTGATTCTCCTGCACTCTTCCCTCTTGATTCATAGAATGCAATGTACTAGGATACCATCTGATTAACTTGCTAGTTCATGTCTTATGTGATCTCTTTGCGGACGATTCTTTTGTAGATATAAGTCATCAAGAAAAAGAGAATCACAAATCCAATCAGGATCATAAGTAGAGTCATAAAGATGCTGGAAGATTCTTGATTCTTAGGAGCTAACGATGGGTCCATAATGTATTCGCAGCTATCGTTGACTTTATCAAGAGAAGTGCAGACTGCCTTGGCAATCGTGTTTCCATCGAGATTTCCACGATAAACCATTTCGTTGATGGTAACAGCTGGCCATTCGAAGATGCCGTATTGATTATTTGTTGCTGATTGGTAGGTAAGAGTCTTGGATTGTTGGGAATCACTTTCGATGCATTCCTAAAGTTTGTCTTAGTTAAGACCGGAAACTTGGATTGTGAGTAATTAGCCGCATTTCTTGTAGAATTGAGGTTGGAAAAAGCATGTTCCAAATAATTCAAAATATGCATACCAGTAGTCTTCTCCTTAAGCGTAAATACACATTTATCGAGAAACTTCTTCGAGAATGTCCTTTCCAGTTCCGACATTGTTACGATTAGTAATTTCTCCTTCTGCTTAAGGGAGATCTGGATCAGGTGCACAGAATTGATCTCCTTTAACCGTGATGCAATCGGAATCGTTGTTCTTCATTGATTGGCGTTTTTCAATGTTGAAGTTAGGCTCAGTTTTAACTAGATTTTTGAGAAGGTTAAATTAATAGATTGACAAAATAAATGGGAAAGATTACTGTTGTTATCTGAGATCTGCTTGCGATATTGGTTGAAACTGTGGACTAGTTTGTTCGAAAAAGGACTAGGAAGATCAATCCACAAGCGGACAAGGGATTCAGATGATTTCTTTTAGAGGAATTCCAATGTCATAGAGATAACTGCGTCTTTGTTTTCTTCAGCGAATTTCTTGATTATTTGACCATGTCTTCTATGAATGAACACTGAAGGGATACGCACTTCAGCACCATGTCCGTTGTCAACCATGACGATGTTACCTCTTTCGTAAGTGTCGTCCACCTTTGAGAAAACAAAAACAACAAATCTTAGGGATACTTCTCAAATATTTCATTAGCTTAAAATTGATTTAGAGCATATTCGTTTTGTCCATTGAACTATACTACCCTAAGGGTAGATTTGCTATTATTTTCTTTGATTTTCAGCTGGTAAGAAAGACCAAAACCAGCTTACACTCATTGATAATATTGATTTAGCTTTATTCTTGCATTTTCAATAAAAATATTTTGTTTGCTTACCATGATAACAACTCTAGCTCCGATGTCTTAAGCCACAATGACTTTATCTGCAAATGCGCATCCACCTCTTTCGACAAGGAAAAAGGTTGCTTTTGAAAAGTCAACTTCCGATGTTGAGTTAGAAACTGCTGTTTTATTGCAAGCGTTGTAGGGATCGGAAATATGCAGTTCACCGACTGATTTAGCTCCATAAGGAACAGATCCAAAGTTAGCGAGTTCACATTCGATGGGGTTTTGTTATCCTAACAAAGCAACCAGCTCTTTAGGAGAAGTTACTGTGAGCAATGGTGCAGCACAAGTCATGCTAATAACTAGCAATCCTACGAATAAAAGTCTTGCAATCTTCATTTTTTC
>Ga0302285_10000338_pt1 | contig 26512 bp, 16 predicted proteins | sample III_Fen_E2_2_FD_200455 | JGI IMG/M metagenome (GOLD analysis project Ga0302285, IMG submission 200455) | Peat permafrost microbial communities from Stordalen Mire near Abisko, Sweden - III_Fen_E2_2 | ecosystem: Environmental > Terrestrial > Soil > Wetlands > Permafrost | place: Sweden: Abisko... | reverse complement strand
ACTCTGTCATTAGCAGATTAAGCAGGAAAAAGTAATGATTGCGCTAACTAATTGTTGTTTATTTTAATTATCCTTTTGGTAAACTCGTATATAATCCACATCCATTTGTTGAGGCAATGACTTATCATCTAGAACAGGTCCTCCCCAGTTTCCTCCAATGGCAATATTAAAAATGAAGTACATCGGTTTATCAAATGGCCAGTTTGTTTCTGTCTTACGTGGAGCATATTGATAAATAAGCTTGTCGTCTACGAAAAACCGAATATATTCTTTTGTCCAATCCAATCCGTATAAATGATAATTATTGAACGGATCTTGTAGTTGGATGATTCCGGTATAAGGAGTCTGTCCATGTCCTGATTCATTATGCACTGAAGAGTGAATATAGCCGGGATGTTTACCTACATGCTCCATAATATCCAGTTCACCGCATTTGGGCCATCCCACTTTATTCATATTCTCTCCAAGCATCCATAGCGCAGGCCACGTTCCAATTCCCTGAGGTATTTTAGCTCTTATTTCTATCAAACCATAAGTAAATGTCCGTTTCCCCAGAGTTACGATACGTGCTGAAGTATAACGCCCGTTTTCTTTACGGGCAATGATTGAAAGAATTCCATTTTTCACTTTCGTATTATTGAGTGTGTAATCTTGCAATTCATTATTACCCCATCCATTACTACCTGTTTGAAATGACCAAGAGGTGGTATCCAGCTGCTGCCCACTGAATTCATCTGCCCAGACCAAATGATATCCTTTCTTATCTTGAGCGTAAAGCGTAGATGCACCAAAAATTGCAAGAATCACAACTAAAGAATGTGATATTTTCATACGTTGTTTTTTATTTTAGTTATAAATACTTTTTATACAGCTTAATTGTCAGACCTTAGATAACGATACATTATAAAACCGCGATTAATACACTAGCACTTCTCAGTCTTTTTTATTTGCTTCAATAACAGCTATTGTTAGTTTAAAATACATTTAAGTTATAAGATTATTAATGCATTCTTAAAATGGAACCAGATATATAACTATTTATCTAATATACTTCATATTTTGACTTGAGCCATTCAATGACTCATTTTTCAACGTCCCACCTTAAATTCACACCAGATGAAGCACACATAGAGCTTGATACAGAATCTAACCCGTCATTCCATGTTAATGGCGCAATATACACACCGCCTTCGCCCCAGCCAGCTCTCGTTATATACCATTTCCCGTCAAAATCTCTTACGATTTCGGCAGCATGAGCTGGGAAAGTACCAACTATACTGTCGAAACTCCATTGATAGGGCGATGAACTCACCATCACTCTTGTAGTATTGTACGGGGAATTTGTACAGGTAAAAAGATAATATTTCGATCCGCGACGAACGATAAAAGGACTTTCGGTTGGACCTCCATAGGTTCCTTTTATCGAATCCGTAAAAACCGTGATTCTATTATCCCAGTGTATAAGATCGGAGCTGTGAAGCATATTAACAACGTGGTTACCACCAGATTGAGTGCTTGTAGCGCAATAGTACATTGCCCAGCATGTATCAAGTCGAACAATCATGGGGTCACGTGCATCATATCCGTCAACAACCATAGGATTTTGCTTATTACGAGTCCACTTCCACAAATCGGGAGACGTTGCAAGATGTATCCGAAATTTGGTATGGTCGTCATCCATTGTTCCTACACAATAATACATATAAAAGAGTCCATTCGAATAAACTACGTGTGGAGCCCAAAGAATTCTTTCAGAGTCTGTTGGTGAATATGTCAACGAAAATGTCTGTTTTATCCAGTACTGTTGTTTCAGATTGTTCGCTGTTGCATGAGCAAAATTCTTTTCATCCATTGGATTTGCAGGTTCTGTATGTGTTATTCCGAATAAATGCCAACCATCCGATCCACACACAATAGTATGATCGTTAATATACCATAATAAGCTCTCACCAATACTGGGATCGTAGATCTTCGAAAAAGTTCCGCATGTAACAAGAACCTTACAGTGGGCAATTGGAATGGAGCAAAATAAAAGATAAAAAAATAAAAAAGCCTTCGTTAAAACTCTACTTCTTTCCATACATTATTGTTAATTGTAAAATACCTCACTATGCGGATTCAAATTCCTAAATTAAAACGACAAATCAATTAATCGACTGACATTAAATCTGTAATCTGCCACAAAACAACAGACTAGCAGCTTGTGGTTATTTCTGATATTACCATCAATTCAAAGCAATTTAAATGAATTCTGTTATAAATTCAATCGAAGATATTTTGTTGAAAACGTGTTTGACAGGATTATCATAGGTTCTGTTATATACAAAATTAATTTAGATAGTACCACGAAAAGATATTCACAAATTCAACATCTTTAAAACTTTACAAATAAAAATAAAAGGAAGAGTGTTTGATTCATCAGACATCCTTTTATTCTTAAAAAAAATTAGAATTATCTAAAAGCAAAAGTTCTTAATTAATAGATATCGTTTTATTAGCATAAGTTCCTAATTGAGATATCAAACACATATTAGTTTAAGAAAAGGTTGATACACATCAAATTAATCATGAAAGAACATTTAAAATCCTTTTTATACTATTTTTTAACTCTGGGAGCAACTTAGAGTTTGCAGCAATCAAAGTTTCATTATGAAAATAATCACTTCCACCATAAAAATCACAAACTTCTCCTCCAGCTTGTTTAATAATTATAATGCCTGCTGCGATATCCCAAGGTTTTAGTCCAAACTCATATCGTCCATCGTATCGTCCACAAGCAACATAAGCCAAATCAGTGGCTGCAGAACCACTTTGTCTAACACCATGTGTATTCTGAAGAAAATAATCCATTAATATTAAAAGTTTTGAATAATAATCCATATAATTATGAGGTCTTCCTGTGGAAATAAGTGCATCTGAAATCTTTTGCGTATCTGAAACATTTATTATTTGACCATTCATATAAGCTTTACTCCCTCTCCACGCATAAAAACATTCGTCTCTTGTTATTTCATTTATGACTCCCACAATAATCTCTTGCTTATACATTAAAGCCACGCTGATAGCATAAGGAGTGGAACGATGAATATAATTTGAGGTTCCATCAAGAGGATCAATGATCCAACAATAATTCTCGCCAGTCTTATGAGATGTTCCCTCTTCTGTAATAAATCCTGAATCAGGGATGAGTGCTGACAGTTTCTCCACTAAGAGTTTCTCAGCTTCTTTATCAACATATGAAACAAAGTTATTAATACTCTTAGTTTCAATAGTGTCTCTTGAGAAGTTAATGCTTTCATTTTTTATATACTGAGCAGTAAAAGATACGATATCTATTACTTGCTCTGTAATTGATTGCATATAAATATTATTTTCATCCATATTTGTAATTATTTATATTCAATTAAACTCATTACTAAAACTCATTAGTCATATAAAAATCGATACCCGAATATTTAGCTTTATTTATAAAAAGAGTTGGATTGTATATCCAAATTTCATATTCATTCTATCTTCTCAAATAAAAATTTATAAACCCGTACGAATGTGCTATCAGCTATTCTTTTACGTAGTGTTAAGGTTTTCAGATCATTTGTTATCTCTATATTACCAACATATATTGTTTTCACATCTTTAGAAGATGTTTCAAAATTTGTTGGTATCCAGTCGGATATTTGTTTTGATCGTTGCCAAATACTAAAAGGATTTCCATTCTCAGTTTTACCATATTCGATATAAATTTTGTATCGCCCATTATCCAACCCTTGAAGTGATATCTGAACAATAGGAATAGCTTCCATGTCAACAGTTGTTGTCCATGATTCCGATTTTCTCAAACCAAAGACTATGGACGGATCTTGGTAATCTGCAGAAGCAAGCCAATAGAGAGACATTGACATGCTCTGAGGAGTTAATTCATCTCTATGTGGAATTTTTGCAACTGTGTCATCTATTTTAATTTCCGTGTTTTCGTATTGCGGTTTCTCAGCATAGAATAATCCAATGGATGTATAGTCTGTTTTTACATTTACTGTATCTTCAGGTTGATGCTCAATAGTGAGATTAAGTGATTTTTCAAAATTCAATTTATCCGTAAGATAGAAACGATATCCACCTGTACGAGAGGTCATTTGATTATATATAAGCGAACCATGTATTGGTAAGCTCACTCCTATATCCCATTTGTCAAGCAAAGCATAGTAGCCACCGTTGAAATAATCTTCGGAACCAGTGCCATGCAATTTCATTTTTCCGTCAATAGTGGCTATGTCATCGCCTTCAAAAAACAATGTAGACCCATTTTCCAATCCTTGAGCTATTAATATTGTACCAACGAAGTGACCTTTTCCAATGATGTTAGCAATCGTATGCGGAACAGCTTTTTCTCCGTTATAAACTCTTCTTGATTGAACGTACAATTTCCCTTCTTTGTTTTTATCCCGCTTGTCTTCAGTATAATAAATGGTTCCAGAAATAAATAATTCATTTGGATCATTTGCTGTCAACTTATTATATTCTAAATTTAACTCTGCAGATTTATCAAACGGCATAGGCAGATAAGAGTATAATTTGGTTTGGTTGTAACCGAGTATTACTGATTGCATAGCTGGTTTGCCAAAAGCAAAACCAAAGAAGTCATGCAGCGGAAGGTCCAATGCTTTCTGATCTTCTTGATCCCATTTGGCGTTTAACATTACTTTGCGATATGCAAGCAACAAGTCGCTTCCTGCATTAAACTCTATCCCTACAATACGTCCACCATTTTTTAATTCAAAAATGTTCTCTTTGATGCCTGAGTGCAAAGTGATGTTTACCTTCTTGGCTTTTAAATTAACTCCGTATGTTTGAAGTGGCGAGATACGATTGGTCCATACACTTGTTATTTTGTCGAACATATCTTTGTAGTTATCAAGCATCTTGATAGAAAATGATTCCATTTTTTCTTTTTCGTTCAAATTGCGGTACTGAATTTGATGAAAACGCAATTTTTTACCGGCGTAAATAATCTTCAACGACTTTTTGTAAGGTATGGGTAGATAGCAATAATATCCCCCTATTGCATTACCGCATAGAGGTGAAACAAAAGGATAAGTCTTTCCTGTAAAAAGGTTGATAAACGGTAAATTGATTCTAGGACTCTTTTCTCCATCAAAATAGAATTTTATTGTATCTGAACTAGGTGTAGGAGTCCATATGCGATTGATAACTCCAGACCCCTTAAGATCAGCAACTACTAAGCCTTCTGTTTCTTCTCTAATAAAAGAATATTTTCCTGTAAAACCATCATCATTACCTCCCGTTCTATCGTAACTGGATATTTGTTCAATGTCACCAATTCGGTATAAAGGTAATCGTGATATATCTGCAAGATTTTGCAACTCCTGTCGATAGCTATCATTTTGAGCTGACAAATTCAAAAAAACAATTAAAAAGAGCAATATAAATGATTTTTGTTTCATGCTATAAGATTAATTTATATCATTTTTACTAGTATATTAGTTCCTTGAGGAATATCCATAAACTAAGGAGTGTTTAAACGCGTCCCTTTTTCTGTGCTGTCGTTCGGTTTTCACCTAAAATACTGCTACAACTGAAATATTTGATATTCTCTTATTAATTGTTTATCTGTATTTATAACGTACTTATGACCATTTATTATTAATTCTATTCTTGAGATTGGTAACGTGCCATCGATTAACGAAATAGTTAACTGTTTATGCTTTATAGTAATGGTTCCATATCCAAAAGCTGTTGAAAAGAACGATTGAAATTGATTTCCAATTTTCATTTTTGGTTCAATTTTTAAAATCTTAGATATAGCCGAATACCTTATTCCAGTTAAAGATTCCAATAAGGAGTAACTTGACATTGCTCTGGCATAGAAGCTGCCAAATTCATACTCGGCATAAGGATTTCTTGCAAAGCCGTCATAACGATATCTTGTTCCTCGGACAATAGTAAGACCCTCATTAACTAAGCCTTGCATTATCATGTGTGATGCAACCTGATATTCGATACCCGTCCACACTTCGTCGCTATATACAAAAGGTAAAGTTGGCTTTCCCCCTTTTGGCCATGTACAAAGCAGTAACCCGGGTTCGTGTCCTAAAGCATATCCGGGGCGTTGAGTACAGGCATGTTCTGAATTCTGAATATCAGCTTTAAAATTGTTTTCAAAAACCTGATATAAGTGCGAATTAATTTTGGTTTTATCAAATTCAATTGGCAATCCATAAAGAGTTGACATCCAAACACCAATAATTCCATCAGACAGACAACCATTTCCATATTGGTAGCGAGGTCCTTCCTTCCTTAAAAGTTGATTTATCTCACCATCTTTAAATTTGGGGTTATTGATGTGTGATACAAAAGAAGTATCTTTAAGTCCTGTAAATACTACATTCTGTTTGAAATAGAAGTCATTAAACAAATTATTCTGAAAGAATTTTTTCCCTTTCTGTAGTAACTGAGAATAAAAAAGCGTATCGTTATTCATGAAATTAGCTTTTGCAAGCTCTATCATGGACGACAATGCACCTAAATAAATAGAAGTATTCATGCCATCAGGCCCCCAAAACTCAATATCGTAGGTATTGTGATGAGGCTCTTCTACAATACCTTTATGTTTAGGATCCCAAGTTTCGATACAATAATCCAAGCTCCTTTTAGTTGGAGCGTACATTTTCTTCAACCATTTTTGATCACCACTAATAGAATAATCCCTGTAAACTTTCATTATACCTCCCAATTGTCCATCAGCTGCGGGTAATCCTGCCCATTCTGAGGGACCATCTGGTAATGCAGCTCTAAAATTCACATGACCGTTTTCATCCAACGAACGAAGTAGTTCTTGCTCTCTTAATGATCTTTCCAGATTTGGGAATAAGTTTGCTATTGATTGTGCGTAATTGTAAACATGAATATTTGATCCAGGTCCAACACCTTTATCGGGTGTAATTCCTTCCCAACCCCAAAGATTGCCACTTTTCTGTCTAAGTAAAGTTGGTGATTTGATAATTGCTAGGTTACTTGCAATAGCATCAATAACATAGTTTGGAATACTTGAATTGTATAAAGCTTCTTGAAAAGCAACTGTCTTAGCACGTAAAGAAGAATAGTTACTGCTTATATAATCAGCTACTTCAACCGCGTTTTTCCACTGTGATACATAATAAGGTTGCCAGCGAATATTTTTTGTGAATGTTGAACAAGTGTCGCAAGGTTTTTTGTAACTCTCAACCATGCTTCGATTTGGAAAATACCAGGTAATAACAATTGGATATGTTACTGATTGTCCTGGTAATAGTTTGCCTGACAACAAAATGGTACCTCCATTTCGCCCAGAAATATCTATTCCATTTGAGCCATTATTCGTTGAAAATGTATCACCCGAGAGGTTACGCCAAAGAGCTGATAACCAATCCCATTGCCATTCACTCCTTAACCACATTCCTTTAATTAGTGGTTTCTCGCCAATTACAGTTAGGGTTGCATTACCATATTTATCCGACAAACTGTCTAAAGTGTTTGAGAATTTTATGCCGTTTTTTAAAACTGAATTTCGCGATGTAGTTCCACCTGTGTCAAAGTAATTATCACCACAGAGGTTAGTCAGATTATAACTAAAATCATACTCTACAATTTTATTTGAGGTGTTTTGAAGAGTATATTCCAATATAACACATGGAATACTTGAATTTTTGTCATCTAATGGAATGAAAGGATTGTATCCAGTTATTGAAACACTTAGTGGTATTTTTCTATCATGAAGATTAATTTTTCCTAAAGGATATTTGCCTGTAAATGCGCAATTTTCAAATCGAGGTAAACCTTCTACCCCTGTTGATATAAATCCTTGTCCTTTAATTCCTTGCAAATAAATTTGCTCTTTTGGAACAATTCCTTCCACAACTCGTGTAACTGAATTATTTCCTTTAATATGGAGTACTGCAAAACCAGCTTGTTCGCTTCCCCAAGGTTTAGCTGCTGTTAAATCTGGTTTGCCATAAATAGAGAAATCAATTAAACTTCCAATACCAGATAATCCTATTGATCCTGCTCCTATCCCTCCAATTGGCATTGAAATCTGAAGTAAGTTATTTCCTGTTTTTTTATATGAAAAATCTTTTCCTTTCAATATTTGTTGTGAATATGGTTTCGATTTTGTCACTGCAGGTTGAGCATTAACAACAAAACATATAAAAAAAACGAATTGCAGAATTGTAAATAATTGTATTCTATTCTTTTTCATTAAGAATTTAATATTTGAGTAACTAAATAAGATTTGTTTAATTGAGAAATATTATTTTTTATCAAAATTTGATAGAAGTTCAAAGTTCATATTTATTATATCTGATATATCTTTTGACCGTCAATATAAAAACTAAAGGGAAATACTAAATATTTCCGCATACTACTAAATTAAATATTACAAAAGAATCTGGATTAGAATACCATATTCACTGTTTATATGCTTTAATAAATAACTGTAAATTTTCTGACCGTCTATCAGAAATACTATTTTATATTTAGATCAGTCTATACCGTAAATCTAATATTGACAGAATAGTACGTGTAGCTCTTAAAAATTATACCTGAAAGTGTTGTGCATTATTGTATTAGTAGATCATAAATTTTCAACTATTTCTCTTACAACCCATATTTTGCTACATTCAGACTAACTACATTTATATTTTCACCTAAATACATAATACATATCTTGATACAATGTCTGTAGTTAATTTGAATATATTTGATTTAAAGCATATTTGATTTTTTTCCTTCCTTTAGTTGTAATTCGCGAAGAAGTATATTTTTCATTTTCTTTTTTAGCTATATTGTTTTAATTTCCCGTATTCAATTAAAACATTATCTCCAAAAGTATAGTTTTGTAATTCATTATTACTACGATTCATCGTTATCAACATTATAACTCTATGAAATATAGATGATTATTTGTTATAAATTTATTAAGTATCTAGAACCCATTTTAAAATGCTTGATTTTGAGTAAATTTAACTAAGCATAAACCGTTTGCGATGGAAACAAAAACGGTTTATGTTTAGTTGAATTAAATTATTCCCAATATTTATTTTGTTTCAAAATTCCTTGTGACACATCAATTGCTTGCTGTGGAAGAGGATAGAAATAATTTTTTGGTGCAGTAAAACCACTTGTTCCAAGCAATGTTGCTGCCAGACCTGTACGAACCAAATCAAAGAAACGATCATTTTCAAAAGCTAATTCAAAACGTCTTTCATCCCAAATTTTTTGCAAAGATATATTTGATACGGTTAAAGGAGTTTCTTTTACACGATCACGAACCAAATTAATTGAATTTATAGCTTCTTGTTTGTTCCCGAGCATAAATTCTGCTTCGGCATCAATTAAGAGAACCTCTGCAAAACGATATAATTTATAATTCTGTTCACAGAAGGCTTGCCAGCCACCATTGTGTTTGTCGTCGTTTCTGGATTCATAAGCTTTAAGGCTGAATCGTGATCTAGCTAGACCAGTAGCATTTACATCTCCGAAAGCACTTGTTCCGTTTTGGGTTGCAGCTCCAATCACATCTCCGTCAGGTAAAGTCTGCCCTTGCCAAATAATTGATTGTTGATAACGTAAAACATCATTATCCGTAGCTATTCTTGCTTCCCAGTCATTAATAAGTTGATCACTTGGTGCATTAAACGCCCAACCATTTAAATTAGTAGCCCATTGATATTGAGCATAAGAGCTTCTCGCAATTCCACCAACAGTAGCTGACGTTCCACATTGTGCTTCAAAAATTGATTCATCGCTATTTTCGTAAGGAATTCTAAACAGATAGAAAAAACTACTATCTCCTTTTTCAGTAAACAATTTATAAGGACCATGGCTAATAACATCATCCGTCAAAGCTTTCACGTCTGCCCACTTTCTATCATTTATGGCACTATGATCTTCGGTGAAATTTGCACCACAAGCTTCATACATTTCAACTTTTGCCAAATAAGCTTTTGCACCATAGGAAGTAATACGACCTTTCCACTCAGCCGACCATGGTTCAACACGACAATTTGCTGTTGCATACTGCAAGTCACTTTCGATTAATTTATAGATATCAGCCAAGGATGATTTTGAAATATTGTAATTTCCATCTACTGGAAGTCCATCGTAAACAATTACTTCTCCAAATGTTTTTACAAGATCAAAATAAGCCCAGGCACGTATAAACTTAGCTTCACCTATCAATTCTTTTTTAGCTGTTTCGTCCATCGTAATTTTCGGAATGTTGGTGATAGCCTGATTACACATGTTAATCAAAAAATAACGAGCATTGTAATTCTCTGAAATATGATTATGTGTTGAAGAAAATGTAAAGTTAGAAAACTGATTTACATTTGGTTGATCACTAGCTGTACCACCTTTTTTTGTATCTCCAGAGGCAATTGAAGCCAAGTTGAAGGTAGCAGGGTCATTAAATGGCCAGTCTACAATAGTACCATAACATGCAAAAACTGCTTTTTCAGCATCCGATTGGCTAGTCCAAAATTGAGTAGGAGGAACCTGATTGTATGGGTCATAGTTAAATATATCTTTACAAGATGTAAATAAACCGATGAGCGAAAATATCGCAATGTATATAAAATTTCTTTTCATATTATTATATCATTAAAAGTTTAAATTCAAACCTACACTATAGACTGATGCCAAAGGATAAGCTTCCTTATCAACACCAGCCATAATACCACCTGCTGGAACTTCGGGAGAAAATCCGGTATATTTTGTAAAGGTGTGAATATTTTCCCCATTAATATAGAATCTCAATTTATTGATACCAAATTTATTTAAAAAGTTCTTGGGAAGTGAATAACCAATTTGAATATTTTTGACTCTCAAATAACTTCCATCTTCTACATAAAATGAATTGAAAGTCTGAGCATTTGAAAGAGCTGCCGATGGATAGTAGTTAGATGTTCCTTCTCCATGCCATCTATTTTTAACTATATATTCTTCAAAGTTTTCTGTTCCATATCTCCACATACTAACTGCATTAGCAATTTTGTTTCCTGTTACGCCTTGGAAGGCAACTGTAGCATCCCACGATTTGTATTGAAGAGAAGCATCAAAGCCAAAATAGACTGGTGGATTAGGATTTCCTAAAAATACGCGATCCTTTGCATCGATAGTACCATCACCATTTGAATCCTGGAATTTGAGATCACCAGGTATTGCTCCTGACATGTGAGGAGAATTATTTATTTCCGCTGCATTCTGATAAACGCCTATTGTCTTTAAACCATAGAATTCTCCGATTGGCTGTCCCACAGTACTATACGTAAATGTTGGTGGAAAATCATAGAAGCTACCATAAATACCACCGGCACTACTTGCTGCCAAAGAGGTTACTTTATTTTGATTGTAAGTTACATTAGCACCTAAATTATAGGTGAAATCATTAACTTTATCAGACCAATTTAAAGTAAGTTCAAGTCCTGAGTTATTGATTGTTGCATTATTTCCCCAAACACCTGATGTGCTTAATCCAGAGCTTGGAAGAGACGTGATTGGGAAAATAGCATCGATAGTATTTCTGTTGTAATAATCAATAGTAGCTGTTAATCTGTCCTTCAGCAGATGGATATCAACACCAGCATCAAATTCAGAAACAGTTTCCCATCTCAGATTGGAATTATAAAATTGAGTTACTGTACCAATAGAAGATACTTGTCCACTTCCGCTATTTTGAGCTGAACCAAAGATAAGAGCTCTGTAATTATCTGTTGTAATAGTTGGAACATAAATGTTTGAAGGGATAACGCCATTACCCATTCGGCCCCAGTTAGCACGTAGTTTTAAATAATCTATTTTTGTTGACTTCATAAAATCTTCAGAAGTTAATACCCAACCTGCACCAATAGATGGAAAAAATGCACTTCTGTTCTGAACAGGGAATTTACTTGAAATATCATTTCTGAAAGTTGCAGTTAGCAGATATTTTTCTTTATAATCGTAAGTCAAACGACCTAAATATGAATGTGCTACTGTTTTATCTCCATTATCTGAATTAGATGATCCCCATAAATTATCAATTTTTGGCATGGTTAAGAATAAATAGCTTTCGTTTATTGCTGGAAGATCCTTAAGTCCCTCTACGTGAGCATTCAGAGTATTCCAAGTTTCTTCCTGATAAGATGTACCTAACATTACTTTCAAATGATGATTATCAGCAATTGTTTTTGTATAGGTTAACGTATTGTCCCAATATGTATTCAAAGATTGAGTTCTATTTTTATCCAAAGCATTTTTAGGACTATTCTGATAGGAAGAAATATTATAGGAAGGATAATAATGTGTATAATCTACTTCATTAGGATTTAATGACAAAGAAGTTCTGAAAGTAAAATCTTTGAATAAGTCCACTTCTACATATCCGTTAAGAATAAGATTATATGCATTCTGATATGCATACTGATTATAGTATTCTGCTGCAGCAACATTTAAATCTCTTGAAACAGAAAGAGGATTAGTCCAATCTCCATTAGCTGTTTTAGGCTGAAAGATGGGAACAACCTGATGTGCTTTGAATACGTAATATGTACTTTGAGGTTTTGATTTAGTGTATGTCAATACATTACTGAATCCCATGCGAATATATTTTCCAAGATTCATATCCAATTTGGCACGGAAACTTGTTCTGTCATAATTGTCATGAACTACCAATCCGTTGTCTGTTAAATGACTGATACCTACACTATATTTTGAAGAAGAACTTCCTCCAGAAATACTTAGATTTTCTGAGTTCGTAATACTATTAGTTAAAATGTCATCATAGTAATTGTGTGAACTGTATTGAGCAGGATCAAGTCTGGAAGGATCACCTATTTCAGCCATTTTTTCATTATAAAGCTGAACATATTCTGGCCCTGTAGCCATTTGAACAACATGAGCTGGTGATTTAATACCCACATATGAATCAAATGAAATAGTCGGTTTTGAATTGCTCCCTTTCTTTGTTGTTATAAGAATAACACCACCAGCAGCTCTAACACCATAAATCGCAGCAGAAGAAGCGTCCTTTAAAATTGTGATATTATCTATATCATTTGGACCTAAATATGAAATATCGTTTACAATAACATTATCAACTATATAGAGAGGACCTGCACCGTCAGTTATTGTACCCATCCCTCTGATTCGTACTTGTGGACTACTACCGGGAGCACCTGAATTAGTAATCTGAACACCGGCTACTTTCCCTTGTAATGCCTGAGTAGGATTTTGTACAGTTTGTTTGTTAATAGTACCTGCATCGACACTAGAAATCGAAGATGTTAAATCTTTTCTCTTTGCAGATCCATAGCCAATAACAAGAACTTCATCCAGATTTTTATCGGATGGTTTCATGGTTACAGTCATTGGTTTGTTCCCAACTGTAGTTATTTCCTTAGTCTCGTAACCAATATAGCTGAAAACTAATACAGATTTGTTTTCTATTCCAGACAAAGTGAAATCTCCACTTACATCCGAAACGGTTCCTTTATTTGAACCTTTTACTATTACTTGTACCCCGATTAGAGGTTCTTTTGAATCACCAAGCACTCTACCTGTGACCGACTGTGCTGTTGCTGCTATTGTCAATAACAATGCAGCTAGAACAAAATAAATGCGTTTGATCATGATTTTAATGTATTTTTAATCTCTTTTTGGAGATTAGTTTTTAATTGGTTAACTATTTAATATGTCAAGCGTGTTTTTAACTGGTGAGTACCTCCTTTCTATTAATCGTTTAACTAACTTGTTTATATATAATTCTATCAATATTTTATTTTAAATTTGGACCCCACAAGTGCGTAATAAGAAATAAACGCGAAACAACATAATGGAATAATGAATGCAACTGACATACTATAGTTATCTGCAATTGCACCCATTATTGGAGGACAAAAAGCACCACCGGCAACTGCCATTACTAAAAAAGATGATCCTTTTTTAGTCAACGTACCTAAATCTTTTATACCTAGAGCAAAAATTGTTGGAAACATTACCGACATAAAGAAGTATGTTGAAAAAAGTGCAACCACAGAAATCCAACCCAATTTACTCATAACTAAAATGTTAAGAATCACATTTGTAACAGCATAAAAATTCAACAATATTCGTGGTTGTATAAATTTCATGATATAAGCACCGGACAAACGACCAATGAAGAAAGAGCCCATTCCACCTAAAGCAAGAATTAACGATGCAGCTTGTTCAGGACTTTTTGGCATAAATACTTGTCCAAATGTTCCCAAATGTTGCATCCAACCGCCAATAACAACTTGGGTATTCGTCATTTCTTCAGTTACATAATTAATAAAAAATGAGTTTATACCAGTTTGTGCTGCAACGTATAGAAATTGAGCAATAACCGCCACAATAAATGCTGGGTGTTTTAGAAGATGACTCATTGGAGGATTTTCTTCCTGTTCCGATTCATCGTCAATATTTACATCCGGAAGTTTAGTTACCATAAAAATAAATAATACTACCAAAACAATGCAACCAACCAACATGTACGGAAAAATCAAAGAATCAAATTTACCATCAGCACCTACTTTTCCTTCCGATCCAAAAATGAACAACCCTCCAAGAAGTGGTCCTAGAATCCAACCCAACCCGTTTAAGGATTGAGATAAATTGATTCGTCTCTCAGCAAATTGCTTTGGTCCCAGAACTGTAGAATATGGATTCGCAGCCGTTTCCAAACAAGCCAAGCCACAAGCAATTACAAACAATGCTAAAAGAAATGGATAGAATGATCCAAATTTAGCTGCCGGATAGAACAAGAATGCTCCTATTGCGAATAACGACAGACCAAAAATAATTCCCTTTTTATATCCAAATTTCTTCATTATCAGTCCTGCTGGAATAGCCATAACCAAATAACCAATGTAAAGTGAGAACTGAACAAAACCTGATTGCATTTTTGAAACATGAAGAATATTTTGAAAATGCTTATTTAAAACATCCAACAAACCATGAGCAAATCCCCACAATAAAAAAAGACTTGATATGAGAATAAATGGAAATAGATAATTTATTCCATTTTCAGACTTAACTAAAGTTATCTTGTTTGACATATTTCTGAGGTATTAGGGTATTATTTGTATAAAGCACCATAATTTTCGCATGCTCTGTAATCTGAACTTTCAGGGTCCATTCCAAAAGCAGCCCATGCAGAAGGTCTGAATAGTTTATCAGAATCCACATTATGCATATTTACCGGAATGCGCAACATTGAAGCAAGTGTAATTAAATCGGCACCAATGTGTCCATAAGAAATTGCACCATGATTTGCTCCCCAATTATTCATTACTGAATACACATCTTTAAAAGCACCTTCGCCGGTAAGTATAGGTGCAAACCAGGTTGTAGGCCAAGTTCTGTCAGTACGTTGGTCAATTTTCTGGTGAACGTCTGTTGGTAAATCAATGCTATATCCTTCTGCAATTTGTAAAACAGGTTTAAGACCTTTTACATAATTCACCCGACACATAGTAACGGGCATTCCACCTTTACTCAAGAAGCAAGATGAATATCCGCCTCCTCTGAAATAATCTAAATTTGCCGGATACCAGGTAGTGGCAGCCAAACAATCATCAACTTCTTTTTCAGAAACTTCCCAGAATGCTTTCATTACAGGTTTTTGATCTTTGGTTTGACGACCTGATCCATCCAATGCAGCAGAACCAGAATTTATCAAGTGAATAATTCCATTTGCAGCCGCTCCTTCAAGTTTATGTCCTGTTACCCGTTTTACAGCTTCAGGGCTCCAATAAGTACGCACGTCAGCAAAAATCTGTGCTGTGTTGGATATTAAATTTCCAAATAACATAGACACGCCATTCAATGAATCATTTTCAGTGGCAATAGTAAATGGTGGACGAATTCCATTCCAATCGAATGATGAGTTTAATAATGCTTCTGAAAAGTCGCCATTAGGCATAAAATCTGTCCATTGACGTTGTCCTTGAAAACCAGAAACCAATGCATTATGACCGCGAGCTTCTTCGGCAAAACCAAGTTCAGCTAAACGTGGATTACCAACCATTAAATCGCGAATAATCAAGGTCATTTTAACCACATATTCCCAATCTTTATCTAAAGCTTCACGACTTTTTAGTTTCTCTGTTCGGTTATAATCTTTTCCTTCGTTAACTTTGCAGTACTTCTTTGTCCAAGCCAATGCTTTTTCATATTCAATAGGGTCATAAATACCCAAATTCACTCTCCGTATTACTTCCACCGAATCAACATATTCATTTCGCATACCTAAGTATTCCTGAAAGAAATCGTCTTTAACCACCGAACCTGCAATACCCATAGAAACAGAACCGATAGCTAAATAAGATTTACCCTTCATCCATGCCAAAGCAATACCTGTTCGTCCAAATGAAAGCAATTTAGCCTTTACATCAGCAGATATAGAAGTATCGGTTATATCCTGGACATCTTTACCATAGATAGAAAATGCAGGTAATCCCTTTTGATTATGACCAGCCAATGCTGCTGCCAGATAAACTGCACCCGGACGCTCTGTTCCATTAAATCCCCAAATTGCTTTTGGAATTGATGGAGTCATGTCAATAGTTTCAGTTCCGTAGCACCAGCAAGGCGTAACTGATAGTGAAACTGCTACGCCTTCTTTAGCAAATTTTTCGGCACAAGCTGCTGCTTCATACACTCCACCAATTGTGGTATCTGATATTATACATTGAACAGGTGTTCCATCTGGATAGCGCAATTCTTTTTCATACAACTCAGCCGCTTGTTTAGCCATAGACATGCATCTGTCCTCTAAACTCTCTCTGATTCCACCTTGGCGACCATCAATAATCGGTCTAATTCCTATTTTTGGATAATTATACTGTTTCATGCTTTCAATTTATAATTTAATATCATATTGCTTTTTGACTTTATTAGGAGTTGTTAAATAAATCGTTAATTATAATACTGAAAATAGCCTAAAATACTTTCTTTATTTCGTCCAAACTCACTCCAAATATCCTTTGTACGACTGTTGATAGGTCTTCATCTGATCCAGTCAAATGAAAAACTGCGTGTTTGTGAGTTAAAGAAGTCCTTGGTTTAAGAAAAGCGGCTGGCGAAACACTTTCAATTTCATAAAAAGGACCCATTTGAGATCCATCTTCTAATGGTCCATCATTATAAGCATTCATGGCATCTCCGCTAAATGGATCTTTCGTAGTATTCCACTCTTGATTCAAAAATTGCGCTTGTGAATCAGTATCAAATTTTATAATAGTGAGAACTTTACTTTCAAAATCATAGCTCCCTGCGTAAGGAATAATTTTCGAAGGTTTAATTCCAAGTTTTGTCCGTCGTTTCCCATCTGCCTTGAAATACAACACTTTATCTGTGTACTTTAATCTATCCATTTGAATCTCGCCAAAGTAGTTTGTTGTAGCCACAGTTTTAAAATCATCTATATTCGTTTTTTGAAATGGAACTACAATAACGGTTGTTTGAGATGGGTTAAACATATCAAGCATCCATATACAAGGCATACCAGTTTCATAAGTCCATTCAAATTTACCAATATTAGTAATCTTGTTTTCGGTTTCATAACCGACTGCTTTTACTAAATTTGGGAGGTTTACTGATAATTCAGAAGATATCTGCAGATTTGTTAATATTCTTATTTTGCGATCCACTAAAATTGAAAGATTCGTGCCTTTGTAATTGATAATCGACATTTCTTTTTGAAAAACTACCTCTAACTTATTCTTTCTTTTTACAGACCAAGATTCAGTATCAAATGAAGCCGGTGTTCTCCATTTTGGAAAATCCATTTTGTCACCTGGATTAAAATAAAGTGAAAATTGTCCTCCTTCTGGTCCTAACCAAAAACGATTCTCACCACCATAAGCATTCATTTGTTTGCTTGGTGTAGATGTGAATGCTTTATAGTTTACCCAACCAAAGCTTTTTCCAGCAATATTCTCTGCTGTAGATGTAAATACTTTCGATTGATATTTTGGAGAAATAATAATTTGTGAATTTCCGTTTTCTGATTTAAGAACTACTAATTTCTTGTCAAAATTGTGTAAGAAGTGTAGATCAAATTCAAAACTACCTTTTTCAATCTTTTTTGTTTCCATAAAGCTTACTTTCTTAAGTGAATCACACGATGTTAAGCTGATAATAATCAGAAGCATCCAGTTTAAATGATTTTTTACATGACTCATAGTGCTATTTTTTTATCAGATTGTTATACATCCTATTTTTGAGCTGAAACGATTTAGCATTTTTGAAAAAAAAATCAAACTTTTAAAGATGAAGTTTTAATAATTAATTCAGGTTCTAAGACTACCATAGATTTTTTTGCAAGTTCACCATTCTTCATTTTATCAACCAAGATATTAACTGCCTCTATACCAATTTGCTCAATTGGTTGTTTTATGTAAGTTATAGGAGAATAGAATAAGTTGAATACATCATTTTCATCAAATCCAACAACAGCAACATCATCTGGTATTCTTTTATTCATTTCAGTCAACCAGTACAGTCCATCTATTGATAAGGTATTAGTCGAGAAGATTATTGCTTTTGTTTTTACTTTATTTATCAAATTATCTAAAGCTTTATATACTCCAGGCTTGGGATTATTGATACTAACACGTTTCACGTTTATGAACTGAGAAAGTCCAGAGTTCTTCATACAATCCTCATATCCGGATATTCTATCGATCACATTACTAATTTCAGATTTGTAAGCAATGAAAGATATATTTTCATATCCTTGCTCAATTAGATGAAGTGTAGCAAGTTCAGTAGCTTTATAATTGTTCAAACAAGAAAAACTCACATCCAAAGATTGGAAATATCGATCTACAAGTACTAATGGTTTATTACTTTCATGTAATTCTAAAATAATTTTTTCAGCATTATCGCAAGGTACAATTATCAATCCATCCACTCCTTTATTTAACAACACCTCAATGAGTTTCTTTGTATTACTAACATTTTCATCTGAACTTCCAAAAACAACTGTGTAGTTTAACTCAATAGCTCTATTTTCGATTATCCGTGCTAGAGTAGCAAAAAAAGGGTTTGAGATATCAGTAACAATTAAACCAATTAACTGAGTTGTCCCTCCTCGAAGATTTCGTGCTACTAGATTTGGAGTGTAATTCATACTTTTAGCTGCAGCAATTACACTTTCTGCCATTTGTTCACCTATCCTATATTGTTTAGCCTTGCCATTAAGAACGATGGATACCAGTGCAGGAGAAACTCCTAAGGAGCTTGCTACATCTTTTAATGATACTTTTTTCTCTTTTTCCATTTTTACTATAATTCTCTTGCAAATATATAACTTAATCGATTTAGCAACTAAATATCGATTTATAATTACAATTTATTTAGATATATTAGCTATTATTTGGTTTTCAAATAAATATACACTATTATACTTCAGTTAACAAACAAATAAAAAACAATCTTATATAGCATTTCAATTATAGCAAAACCAAAGATTGAATGCATTTTTAAAATTTATGATTACTTCTATGCTATAATCCAAATATCAAGAATATTTTTATTCGAATCTAAATTAAAGATTTATCATTTTTGTTGTAAGAATGTTGAAGAAAATATAAGCTATGCTGATGAGTAACGGATCAGGAATAAACTTTCGGTGTTATCCATTAAAAATGAATTATTTACTATTTTATAGGTTGTCATTACTCTCAAAATATTCTTATATTATTAAGATGCATCTACAACCTATTACGAATTCCGTGGTGGTTCATGTTAGCTGATTGCTTTTCTTCTCTTCATTCGTATTAAATGAATTTTAGTGTTATCACGACAAAAGCCCACCATTCAAATGCACCGCAGGTTGAAACAGCCAAATGCGACTTCGGAGCAATTGCCAGCCCCTGCAAGGGCAAGGACTTTTGAGCAGCCGAATTTATTTCGAGCATCTCAAAAGATACCTTGCTATGTTTTTGAGAACATAAAAATCCGCCTTCGGACGGATTAAGTGTAAGCCATAAATGGCTGTCAGTGACTAGTCGATGTCCGTTCTGTCTTTCAGATTTGCTTGCGTAGTAATACATAGAATTACTTTTTTATACAACAAAAAACTGTACTGTTTCCCTGAGTTCAGCTAACAGAATATTCTTCCTATGCTATCAATCTTTCAGATTTGAAAAATTGCAAATTTGAAAATACCTGTTCTTTCTCTAAAATTATCCTTTCAGTTCCTCTGTAGTAAGTTTTCATGTCGTTCAGCAATGCAAATCACAGCACACTACAGCATAAGAATCTAATATGCTTATCCTGAATATAATGTATTCTATATTTGCTTTCAGTTTTGAAAAGAGGCAAATTCTATATCTATAAAAATATAAGTTTTGCAGTTCCTCTAATTTGAAAAACTGATAAATTGGAAATCTTCAACCTTGACAAATTGAAAACAAGATAATTTGAAGATTTGAACAGCTGAAAACATATTTCCAACCATAAGAAATTGAAAAAAAATTCCAAATATATAACTCTCAAAATTAGAATTTATGAAACAGAAAACAATCTTTACAGCCATCTCCACCCAGAAAGGGGGAGTTGGCAAAAGTACCCTGACAGCACTTGCAGCAAGTTATCTCGACTATGTATTGGGATATAATGTTGCAATAATCGATTGCGACTATCCGCAATGCAGTCTCTATGAATTACGCAAGCGTGAAGTTCAGCAAATAACAAATAACAGTTTCTACAAGCAGAAAGCTGTAACTCTGTTTCAATCCATAGGCAAGCAACCTTATCCCATCATTTCTTCAAAACCCGAAGAAGCCATCTCCACGGCTCGAGAGTTTTTGAATAAGGAATCCCGAACGTATGATGTCGTATTCTTTGATATGCCGGGTACAATCAATAACAGCGGTATGCTCCTTACCTTTCTTTCAATGGACTATGTCTTTACCCCGATGTATCCATCCCGAATAGTCATGGAGAGTACTCTTGCCTTTATCTCCAATGTTAAGGAGCTGCTTACCACTCGCAAAGATTTAACCCTAAAAGAAATCTATCTCTTCTGGAACCGGATAGACGGACGTGCAAAGCGGGATATGCTGGAATCCTATGAGAAGATAATAACACTGTTGGAACTCAAGACACTTAAAACGGTGATTCCGCAATTGGTGCGCTTCGATAAAGAACAATCCTCAGATGGTAATGACGCAATATTTTTGTCTACCATCTTTCCGCCTGATAAGACATTGCTTAAAGGGAGCAACATTGAGCTTCTGTTGGAGGAGATCCTAATGATTACCGGACTTAAAAACGATCGGAAATGAAACAAGAACCTAAAAACCAATTTGACGAGTTCCTGTCAAATGTACATAAGGGGATTTCGTTGCAAACGACTCCTGAGGGTAAAAATCTTGAAAAGGCAACAGAGTGTGCCGAAGCTACTGAGCCAGACAAATCATCAATATCAAAACAGAAGAACTGCCAAGCAAGCGGAAAACCTGCTAAACAGACCGTTAGTAAGCAGATACCGCAAGAGGATTACCAAACCCGCTTTTTCAACCGTGTGGATTTCACATATCGTAAACCATTATACATTACCGCCTCCACTCATCGAAAGCTGATGCGGATTGTTCATTTGCTGGATGATTCCAAAGCGACGATGAGCAGTTATGTGGAAAATATTCTCCTGAATCATTTTGAAATGTTCCATGATGAGATAAACACAATCTATAAGGAGAATAACATAAATCCGACGGCGGAATAGGCATAGGGTATGGTTCATCTCTCCGTTTTATTCAATTCGCCTCCTTGATTTGTTTCAAGGAGGTTTATTTTCTATTTCAACGCTAAACACTACCAAACAAAAGCCACAAGCTGCCAACTGTTTTAAACCCATTGTTATAGCCAAAAATTACTTTTTCTTTGTCTACCAAAAGCAAGCTCGAATAGAGCGTCAGATCTTGAAAAGTGAATCATTAATCAATTGAAACAGATAGGAGAATGGAAATTATCAATGTAGAAAAACAGACTTTCGAGTCTATGTTGGCAAAGTTCGAAGCATTTGCCCAACAAGTTGAAACAATGTGTGTTCACAGCGGCGATAAGAGTATGCAAAAATGGTTGGACAATCAGGATGTATGTCAACTGCTGAACATTTCAAAAAGAACTTTACAAACATATCGGGACAATGGTACATTACCCTACTCGCAAATAGGACACAAGATATTCTATCGTCCTGACGACGTACAACTGTTGTTTGAAAAGAGTGCTGTTAACCATAAACACTAATCAACTACCATTAAAATCCAACAGTTATGAGTAAAATTGTAAATAAAGAAAGCCGGAGCGTTGTCTCCTTTTTTAAATCCCTCGATCGTATGTTAGAAGGTATTCAGACCTTAGCCAATCATCGCCCGCTATTGGGTGGTGAGCACTACCTGACCGACAAAGAAGTATCGACCAAATTAAAAGTCAGCCGAAGGACTTTACAAGATTGGCGCACAAACGGGCAGATTGCCTATATTGCCCTTGGTGGGAAAACCCTATACCGGGAATCGGATATTCAGGCTATGTTGGAAAGAAATCATCGGAAAGCAATTAAATAAGTTTTTCTCCTTTGAATAAACGCGCTATGCGGATTGGAGGTAAGGGAGTTGAAATTGCCATTGTAACAAATCAAACCTACTAAACAAATCATCCGCTTTCCTGTGTTTCCGGTGCATACTATTTCCCAAATAGTATACACTATTTTCTTTCTGGTGCGTACTATTTATGTTTTAGTATCAGCCTTTCCAAACAGAATAATCATTTATGGGACGAAAGTAGCATCTATTTAGCTAAAAGCCCAAACGGCAAAGCTGTTTTTATAGACTTTTTCAGCCCACAAGTCTTTACAAAAGTCAATATTCTACTACCTGACTTGTCGTTATCTTAGACAAAAATAGAAAAATACTTTAAGTTAACCATACGTTATGGTGATTTTGTTTTAATTTTTCTTTAATGAGTTTTTTGACACTTTTGGCGAATTTCATTTCTGGATTTGAACAGTGAATAATTAATCCTTCACCTGCTTATAGCCTGATTAATATATCCATATACAAAGCTTTAAAAAACTCAAATCGAAGAACTTATAAATCTTCTGAAATACTTTGCTATAAATGCTTTCAGAATATATGTTGGTTTAGCGACCGGAACAAATATATTTAAATATGTATTTAAATTGAAAATAAATACAGTTGTCATTTTACTGTAGCTGTATAGAAATATCATGTCCCTACTTTTGCCACTGAATTATTATGACGTAATAATTCTAAAAAACAAATTATAAATAAACGCAATTTAATGATGAGACTAACACTACAACAAAAAGAAATGAACTCTAAAAACAGCTTGAAAAGTTTTAGAGTTTGGGCTGTTATTACTCCACGATTGTCCAGCCTGTTTTTGCTGATATTTTTGTGGCAAATCTGGTGTATTCAGCCTCTGGGTGCACAAGTAAAGCAAACTACAGCAAACGGGGCAGCTTCTGAGTCTTCTACACGCAAAACAATAACCGGGACAATAACAGACGAAAGTGGTAATCCTATTATAGGTGCCAGCATTATTATCAAAGGAACAGGAGTTGGAACTATTACTGATTCTGATGGACATTATAAGCTGGATGTTCCGGCTCACTCGGTACTTAAATTTTCTTATATAGGATTTGAGAATAAAGAGCTTTCATTAGGACAGAACTCAACTGTTAATGTTCAACTGACTGAAAACAACAAAGCATTGGATGAGGTAGTTGTAATTGGTTATGGAAATGCTCGTAAACAAGATCTTTCGGGAGCTATTGCGACAACAAAAGTGACTGACATTATGAAAGGGCGTTCATCCGACCTGAGTTCTATTCTTCAAGGACAGTTGCCCGGATTATCGGTTCAAGCTAATGGTGGAGATCCTGGTTCAAGTAATACCTTAACTATTCGTGGGCTTGGTAATCGTAATGGAGATGCTATTCTTATTGTGGTGGATGGAATTCCCGGAGCTCCTTATAATGTAGAAGATGTAGAAAGTGTTAGTGTATTGAAAGATGGTGCTACTGCAGCTATTTATGGTGCTACTGCCGGTTCTGGTGGCGTTATCATTATTACCACTAAAAAAGCGAAAGCAGGGAAAGTTCATGTTAATGCTAATATGTATACAGGGTACCAATCTGCATGGAAAAAACCTTCTACGCTGAATTCTACTCAATATAACCAAGTGTGGGCGGATGCTAAAGCCGCTGATGGAGCTTTAGTGTCTAATGACGTGGCGGATCCAACTCTTTATCCTTATGGAACTACTACCCGGACTAACTGGGTAGATCAGGTGTTTCAAACAGGGAGGGTAGATCATTATGCGCTCTCTCTTTCGGGAGGAAGCGATGCCATGAAGAGCTTCTTCTCTGCCACTTACGATAATAAGCAGGGAATTATGCTCAACACCTATAAAAAATCCTTGGGAGCAAAAATGGGCCTTGATTTTCAATTGAACAAGTGGGCTACATTGAGTGAAAATGTAGTTTATCAGTATAGTAATTATCAGGGGAATGTAGAAAATAACAGTCATGAAGGAATATTGATGTATGCGGTCAGCATGCCGAGTTCGGCCTCAGTTTATGAATATGACAAGTCAGGTAATTTACTTTATAATACGGATGGAACACCTCAATATGGGGGAACTATTCCGCAATGGGCTGTAAAAGAAAGTGGTATTTCAGGATATGGTAATATTGCCAATCCTGTGGCTGCTTTGAAACGCATGTCGCAATATAATCCATCTCAGCAGGTACATTCAACATCTTCTCTTGAATTGAAACCTACGAGTACGATTAATGTAAAATCAGATTTTTCTGTAAATTTAGATCCTGCATATTCTACATCCTTTAATCATTCCACACCTGAATATGGATTAGTAAATACTCAAAATTCAAGATCTGTATCTTCGTCATGGAATTCAGGATGGTCATGGCAGACAATAGCCAGTTATACAAATACTTTTGCAGACAAGCATTATCTTACAGCAATGCTTGGGCATACGATGTCGTATAACAAATATCGATATAATTCTACCACTACTTATGGCTATGCCAGTGAAGATGAATATTCTCAGGTAGAAACGAATGCTACAGACTGGACTAAGTCTAAACCTACAGAAAGTATCTCTGAGCTATCTTCCATGTCGGTATTTGGTCGATTGTCCTATTCCTATAACGATCGTTATTTTGTAACAGCATCTTTACGTAAGGATGCAACATCTAAATTATACAGTAAGAATAATTCCGGAACATTCCCTGCTGTATCGGGGGCATGGAAAATAACCTCTGAAGACTTTTTCAAATCGTTGCATTTACCGGTGAACTTATTAAAAGTGAGAGCCAGTTGGGGACAAGTAGGTAATGTGAGTATGGTACCTAATTATTCGTATAACTCTACAATACTAACAAACGGTGTGGGTGATGCTGCTCCTTTAGGATTGACACAAAGTAATTACGTGTATGGTAAGTATTTATCAACTATTGCCAATACAGACTTGAGGTGGGAAACAACTGAAACAACAAATTTAGGAATTGACCTAAATATCATGCAAGATAAATTGACATTATCTGCCGATTATTATAATAAAAACACGAAGAACCTAATTGAAAAATTAAATATTCCTACTCAGGCAGGTATTTCTGAATCTCCATACGGAAATGTTGGTAGGGTTACTAATTCCGGATTTGAGTTGAGTGCCACTTATAAAGAAACTATCGGAAAGGTTCAAATATCTGTGAATGGTAATATCTGTAAAAATACAAATGAAGTCAAGAGTTTAGGTTCGTTAGATTATTTGGGAGATGGAAATCCTATTCGTTCTGCAGTTGGTCAACCATGGTACTCATTTTATCTGATAAAATCGGCTGGTATTTTTCAAAATCAGGCTCAAATAGACAGTTACGCCAAAAACGGAATTAAGATACAACCGAATGCACAACCTGGGGATTTAATCTTTGTAGATGCAAATGGTGACGGAAAAATAACAGAAAGCGATCGTCAGTACTGCGGAAGCTATGCTCCAAAACTAACGTTCGGCTTTGGAACTTCTCTGGCATGGAATGGCTTTGATTTTAATATCTTTTTCCAAGGGGTAACAGGAAATAAAATATATAGTCAATTAAAACAGTGGAATTTAAATGGTGGTTACACCTCAACAAAGAGCAACATGACAACGGATGTATTGAAATCATGGAACTATGACAAGACTTCAGGTTATCCACGTCTGAGTATTGAAAAGGATGCCAACGGAAACTTTTCAACTAATAGTGATTTCTTTCTGGAAGATGGAAGCTATTTACGGTTAAAAAATCTCTCCGTTGGGTATACGATACCTCAAAAGTATTTAGCAAAATTAGGATTGTCTGACAGCCGTTTCCGTTTCTACGTTAGTGGAGAAAACTTGTTGACTTTCACTAAATATACTGGTT
>Ga0302285_10000334_pt1 | contig 26660 bp, 19 predicted proteins | sample III_Fen_E2_2_FD_200455 | JGI IMG/M metagenome (GOLD analysis project Ga0302285, IMG submission 200455) | Peat permafrost microbial communities from Stordalen Mire near Abisko, Sweden - III_Fen_E2_2 | ecosystem: Environmental > Terrestrial > Soil > Wetlands > Permafrost | place: Sweden: Abisko... | reverse complement strand
CCTTTCTCCCCCCCCCCCCATCCTCCCTCCAACAAAAAATACAAATTGAAAAAATTCTAATAATCACTGAAAAAAAATCAAGCCTTCTAATAATCATGGATCTATCAAAAATGCTACCGGAATCTGATCAGCTAAGCGATGATACTTCATAATCAGTCTCTGTTAGCTTTTTTAATAATCACCTAGGAGATGCTGGAACCTAACAAGCAGTGAGATAGATATCTGCGAAGTATCTAAACATCCAGTAGTTATCATTGAATCTCTCGCTCAATAGGATTGGAGATATAGGAGCAGGAATTATTGCAGAGAAACTGTCTAAACTTACCTAGCTCAAAGATCTCAGTTTAAACCTCAGAATCAACTCCATCAGCGACACAGGAGCAGGCTAGTTGTTAGCTAGGATCTCCACACTTTCAAACTTGAGGTCGTTACACATTGGCTTATGCGAAAACAGCTTCCTGAGAAGTGAATTGCAGGTTTTTTCTAGGTAGCTAAGATAACTTAAACAAATCAACACCTTGACTTTGTAATTAACAGAGAATAATATCGATGATGCAGGAATTCATAATCTATCAACTGGATTGTAATGGCTAAAGGGTCTGGAGAGTCTCACTCTGAATTTAGAAGTCAATAAAATCAAACAACTTGGGTTTACATAGTTGACAGTTAGCCTAAGCTCGCTCAGAAATCTCCAGCATTTATCATTGAATCTCCTGAAGAATGGTAGTTTTAAAATAACTAATGGTCTGGAGAGGTTTTCACGTCTTGAAAATCTCATTAGTTTTAGCTTGTATGGATGCTAAAAGGACATGAATAGAAATGAGATCAATGAAATATGTAAAACTATTAAGAGACTAGTATTTCTTAAAGTATTATGAGTAAGAGGGGAAAGATTGAGGGAGATTAAATACTGATAACAAGAAGAAATAATAATATTAATATTAATTATTGTTACTTTTGTCTAGCAAAAAGTTTTAATTTTTTCTCCTGCTTTAAGCAATAAGTTTTTCTATTCCTCTTATCTACTTTTCTGTTTATTGATTATCAGATAAGTCAAAGAGCAGATTATTATTTTGTGTCTAGATGGTTTAGTAGTTAATAATCCAATAAAAAAAAGGATTTCTGATAAACATTACCACAACCAAACAAAATCTTTAATTTTCAGATTTTCTAAGTCAAATGGATCTAGCATAAATATTGCCAGAACCTGAACTACTAAATGATTGCCTTTCAAAGTCAGTAACTATGAGTTTCTTGAGTAAGTACTTAGGAGATGCTCTCACCAAGGAATTAGCTGATAATATTTCTTCTAATTATCTGAACATCCAGTAATTATAATTGGATCTCTCTTTAAATAATATTGGAGATGAAGGTGCAATAAGTCTTGGGCAGGAACTGTCTCAACTCACTCAGCTCCAAGATCTCAATTTAAGCCTTAGGATCAACTCCATCGGAGACAAAGGAGTGAGCTCTTTGATTTTACACTTATCAACCCTTAAGAGCCTGCGGACTTTACATCTTAAATTATGTAGGAACAACTTAGGAATAAATAACTTTTATGTCCTAGCTAAGTCTCTAAGCAAACTCACTTAGATTAAAGAGTTGACATTGCAATTAACAGAGAGTAATATTGACAATGCAGGAGCTAAAAATATAGCAATTGGGCTGAGTCATCTATCTGGTCTCCATAGTTTAACTCTGAATTTAGAAATCAATAACATAGGATAGCCTGGGTTTACTGCGTTGAGTATTTGCTTAAGCTAGCTCAAAAACCTCCAGAATTTATCATTAAATCTCATAAAGAACACACCAAGAGACAGGGTCCAAATAAACAATGGTTTGGAGAGGTTTGTAGCCCTTTAGAATCTTCTTAGTTTCACCTTGTATGGATACAGTAAGAATACCAAGAAGCGAGATATGAACAAAATAAACAAAAGAATATAGAAACTCGTAGATTTTAATGTATTTTGAGACAAGAACAAAAGTAATTGAATAGATAACGAAGAGAAAAATGAAGAAACACATAAAAAATAGAAAATAAAATTAATTTAATGTACATATTTATTATTAAGAATTGTAAATTATGCAATTCTAGTTTATTTAGTATTCATGCTTGTTTGTATGTGTGTTGAGTAATCATTTAAAACTTCCAAACAAAGATATTTTATTTGAATATCATCAGATGAGTAATTGCATCAATGATTCTCCCATTTCTCCTTCTGTCCATCAGGTGCGATAATGTTGCCTGATAGGAAAAAATATTATTTTAATTAACTTTATTTCAACTTAGCTCAGTTAATAATAACTAAAACAAGAAATCTTGCTCAATTTTCTTACTTATTTTAGATCCAACTCCTGGCTTGAGTTCATGGACATCTACAGCTTTAATGCTGCTTGATCTACTTCGATCTTAACCATTTTAATTTTTTATATTCTCTTTGTTACCATTTTATTTATTTTTACTAACACTTCTATTCATGCTTGTTTCTCTTGTTTTTGATGATTATCTTCCTCTAACTCCATCCTTTTAGCTCTCTTCAACGCTTAGAGGTTACTTTGCCATTGAAATAACTTTCTACTATTAGTTATCTCCCTTTAAGGCTCTTAATTTAGCTGCCAGTTCTAATTTATCTTAAGGGAGATTCAAATATCTCATCAATCCCTGCAGAGCAGCCACGCAAACAGACTCATCAATCTCTTCGAAGTCTTATTTATTGAAATTATTCTTCTTGAGTTCTTCTTTCGCTATAAATGCCAATTCAGCAGTCGATGTTGCCTGTATATTACCACCTGAGATACCCATAAAAAAGCCTCTCGCAGCGACTGATAATCGTATCAAAATTGCCATGAAATTATTATATGAAACTGAACTATCTGCTATGTTTTTATCTTTCACTAAGACTCTAAATAATTAATTCAATTCTTCAGCAGGCAGCACTGTTCCTGAGATATTAAACTACTGCATGAACTGCATATAACCCTTGAAGGTTAAGTTATCTTTCTCAGATTTTTCGATTTTGAAGTCAGTGTATTCTTTGAGCTAATTGAACACAGCTTTGAGTTATCGATCATTCTTTTGAAGAATCTCCTAAACAGCGGGGAGTTTCTCAAATTCTTCTAATCGCCTCTTGAACTCCTTGTCTTTCTCACGTTTCTCTTTATCTTTGTCAATCGCTTGAGTTACCTAATAATTTTTAACCAACAACAACAACAAAAATACATAACTTTTGTAATAATATCTCACTAATAATTCCAAAGTGGTTCTTAGTCCTTAATCCTATTAATTTGGTTACCTTTTTCTTTCTTGCTTCTTCTTTAATTTTATCGGCTTCTTTTTCTTTTTCTTTATCTTCTTTTCCCTTAATTTTGAGCTGCTCTTTCTCTTGGAATTCTTTTTCTAATTTTTACTTCTACTTTTTCATAAACTCATCGATTTCTTTCTTCTTTGTTAGCTCCTACTCCTTCTTCGTTTCTAACTGTTGTGTTTCCTTTTACTTTTTGTCTTCTTCGATTTTGATCTAATGATCCTTTAACTTTTACTTCTTCGATTCTTATTCTTTCTTCAATTTCTCTTATCGTTTTCTCTCTTAATCATCTTAATCTTGTTTTTTAATTCTCTCTTCTTCTTTCGATTTCATCTCCTAATCCTTCTTTTCTTCTTTAATTCTTTCTAACTATTCCTTTAATTCAATTTAACGCTATTTCAACTTAGCATCTTAAAGCTACTTTTTCTTCAACTCTTACTCAGCTTAATCTATCTTATTCTAAGTAGCTTTATTCAATATCCCTCGAGTAGGACTCTTAGTTCTCCCTCGATCAGCAACAGTCTTCTCTTTTTAGTTTCCATTATTATTATTATTCTCCCCTGAACTTATCTCACCTAAACTTTTTAAATGACTAATTCTCCCGATTTATCCCGATTTCATACTTCTCACCGATTAAGTATCCCCTTCTTAATCATCATTATTCGTTCCTTGATTCTCTTTGGATGCTTGCGGCATGGAAGATTCCTTAACTAGCTGTTGAACGTTATTAGCTTATTTTTTATTAGCAGCAGCTGCATTTGCAGGGATGACTTTAGCCTTAGCTACAACTACAACTCTACTAATCGGTTCAATTAGATTTACTTTAAACAGCTAATTGAACACTTCATTCACCAACGAATAAGCCTATAAATATCCATTTAATTTCCCTTAGATTTTATCAACTTAAACATCATAATCGTAAACTACATTCTTCTCAAGAACTCTCTTGTAATTTTCAGGTAGCTGTGTATCAGGATCATTAGCTAGCTATGCATTCATCGATTTAACATCTGATTATTCCACTAACGACATCCCAGCATACTCAGGATTCAAAAATACACCTGGATTGGGTTCACCTCTTTTCTTCGCAGCATTCCCAATCTACCTAAACAGCGCTTCCATGTAATTTCCAGCAGGTTATCCTCGCATGTCTTTGGGTGGGCGACCGAACACAAGCAAAGACACTTATGTTAGATATTTCCCAAAATCATCAGGTGACAAACCAGATAAATCAGATTTTTCATAATATTTTCCATTATGTAGTTTTAAGAGACTCGCTAGTTCTTCCTTGGAGCAGATATCCAATAAATCACTGTCTCTAGCCATTCTGACAATATCCTACACACTAAGAATATCCTACTTTGCCTCTAATTACCCGAAATACTCACCTCTTCAAAGAAAGAAAAAACAAAAACAAAACAGTTTGAATATGCAAATCCCTTAGTTATTTTTGATTTTTTTCCTCATACTTTTTGAGTGGCGTGCTATTTTTGGCATATTTATTGAACAGGGCTTTGATAGCTTTGTGATATTTCTTTAAAGATACTTAAATCGATTCCCTATCTCGCTCTTCTAAATCATCTGTGTTCACTAATTACACAATATTCTCAATTTATTAACCTTATTTAATCTCTCCTTCTTCGTAGAGCATCATCTTCATTGCTTCATCAGTCGTGCCAATAGGTACTTTACCATTTCTCTTGTTGATCTCCTTCTCAGCTGCTTTGATTTATTAAGCCATTTTAGCTTTCTTAAGCTCTTCTTCTTCTTATTTCTTTCTTAGTTCTTCTTCTCTGCGTTGTTTGATTTACTCGATCTAAATAATTGCCTTAGAATTCAATGCCTTATCTGCATTGTTAGTATTACTATTACCCCCAGTGTTTTTCTTAGCTTTCTCGTTCTTGTTAGGTTTCAAACCAACACCTAAGATACAAATACAAATGATCGTAGTAACAACACTAATAACCATGCCTCTTTAACTTACCATTTTTGAATAGAAAATCTTCCTCCGAATACTATTGCTTTTTCAACTATTCCTCGAACGTTTAATCATCATTTCCATCATCACCTGGTTATGATATATTCTCCTTCTATCCTCTACTTGATCGACTATCTTACTCTCCTTCCCCAGTTGCTTCATTGTAAAGCTAATTATATTCCTCTAATCTCTTCAATCGTTCCTTTTCTTCTGCCTCTTAGATCTAATTCTACGCTTGAATTTCTGCTATTATTGACTCGGGATCACCAAGTAACCCAAGTAGCATCGTTATTCCCTTACTTTCCTATCCAATCTACTTCAATTATATATAAACATGCACAATCAATGGTTTCAACTAATCATTCACATCTTGTCTCTGCTGTTCCACTAGAATCTTCAGCAGCTGCACGATGAGCCCTCGCTTTTAGGCATGTAAAATTTCCGTCTCGTTTGCTTAGTTCAACGCTTCATAAAGGTTTTTCCCATATTTATCATACCGCTGCTTGTTGTTACCTTTCCGATTTCTGCAACTATTGAAGAACATCGCCAAGGCTATCTTGGCTAATTTAACAAGATACTCTTGAAAGGCTTCATCTCCTATGAATTTCCCAATAATCGTCGTTATTGGATCGAACAAAGATTGTGAGAAAACAATGTCGTTCAGGTATATTTTGGAGAGTAAATCAATAAGCTGCAGGGCTAATTTCAGTTTGAGTTTCGGATGATCTGCAGTGATTTTCAGGAATTCTAAATCGCAAACATTCAAGAAATATGTTTCGTTCTAGCTGACTTGAATTTATTTGATAAATGGCTCTACAAGAACTTCAATAGGAATCGATGGGAATTTCGAGAAAGCCAATGCGAAGTTATGTAGAATGAACTATCTTGTGTGGATGTCAGCGTGGTTTTCGACAAATGAAAAGGTTAGTTTCTTGTAGATCACTGCTGCTAGGGGATTTCTGTCGGTGGCAAGGAAATCTAAGAGTTCAAAGAGTTTAGCGATACTCCCAGTGGCAAGACATAACGAATGATCGCGACTAGCTTTTTTGAGAAGATCTAAGACTTTCTCAAGAAGTTATGGAGTCTCCTCGATAAAGAGAGGATAACTCTTCCAGATGCACACAAGAAGAGATAACGCACTTTCTCGATCAGGGATGGAATTTTTAATAGGATCGTTCTCACTCATTTTTATGCAGTTATCTACCCAGTTACTGACCATCCCACCTGTTAAGATCTTCAAAATAACAAAAACAAATACTTAATTATTTGAACAAAAGTATGATCTTTAGTTACTTCTTCCTTGCTCATTTTGGATGCTTTGAGTGCTGGGAAGATTAGATTAATGAAGTCAATGTATTCCTTGTTGTTTTCGATGATCTTCTTGAGTTACACCATCAGTAAATCGTTGAGATTATACCTGCTGACTTGCAGCATAAACCCGACGATGGTGTCTTTTAAGGTTGAGTGTCTCCGCAAGCACATAACTGCACTGTACAACCCGCCCATCTGTGAAGTAAACCAATCATATGCTGGTGCGAGTAATTCTAAGTTTGCCATGTCGAAGATAAGTTTTGTGAGGATCCTGCAGGACCACATGGATACTTCTTCACTTTTAGATAAAAGAGCTGGCTTGAGTGTATTAAGCAGGATTGGGATAGTCGATTCTTCGACTTCTACAAAGACTAGGAGTCGTTTGGTGTTGACGTAGATGTCTTGGAGGAATTTCTCGACAGGTTGGAATTCACTTTTGAGTCCCTTTACTAGTACATGAGCGAGGTACTTGTTACCGTTTGACAGCAAGGTAGCTGCCTAGGAAAAGATAAAAAGGGAGAATGTTAGTTGTAAGAATACATGCCCCAAATAACAAATGGTTACTTGTTTTGGTCGGAGTGCAAAATGCCTCGAAATTGCGACAAGAAAGAATTCTAAAAGAGATTTAGTTTCCCCAAGGTTCTTGGTTGTGTCGAGTGAATTCAAGTCTACACCGGCATCACCATCAACTATTTCCAAAGGAGGTTTGTGTTAGTTTTAGACGAGAAAATGTTTGTATGTTTATTATAATTATTTTTATTCATTTTACGCTTTTATTGTTTGCCTTCTGCGTTTTGTTTCATTGTTTCTTCATAGATTCCTCCATTTCCTCGCCTACTTGAGCTCTTTAGATCTCTTTTTTGACTATTCCTGGGATTGGACTAAAGAAATATAAATAATAAGAAATACTCGTTTTTTGACTCTAATAATACAAATCATTTTTGCTCTTATTTCTTTTTTACGATTGTTGAATTCGCAGAGCTTGGTATGGACATCTTTTCAAGTTAATTCATATCAAAATCATATATATCCTTGAGTATTTCAGCTAGCATTTATGTATCTCCTGATACAATGAGTCCCTTGATATCTGAATCTAATGTTATGCCCATTTTCTTCATCGCTTCGCTGAGAATATTCCAATTATATAATCTCGAAGCAGGTGTACTAGAGTCTTTAAGTTTATCTAAGCTCAGCGATCCGGAGTAGTTTTAATTAGATTTGTTAATGTGTTCTAGAAGCTCACCGATTTTTGTACCTATCTCCATTTGGCGAGTGATTTATGAATCAAGTTCGTAGAGATTGTCTTCACCAGTGCCTTGGATTTTATCAGCAGCACCTAGGATTTTGTGGCTGCCTAGCCATCGGAATATGCTCCGATCTATCTACATTTGTTGTTTTTTCAGCTGCAAGAGCGCTTTTTGAATGAAAGATTGATTATCAGATGTGATTTTAGTGCTAAAGAGCTGATATGTTATCCTTATTTCTTTCTGAGCGATTTGAGTTGCACTTTTTGATTTGTTGGTGCGATTGTATTTCTTGAGGAAATATCAAAAAAATCAAATCAAATCGAACTCTGATACGAAGAAGCAGTAGCAGCACAAGCAAATTAACAATATTAAATAATTGATCTTTTTGTTTTGATATATTGTATTGCTGTTTTGAAAAGAGAATAGAAAGGAAACTGCACAAACATAGAAAATAATAACAAAAAACAATTTAGGGTTTAAAGAGTACAGAAGGCATTCACGGAAATCAACAGATTGTAAAAATCATTGCCTAAAAGAGGCTATCAAAAAAGATAGAACATATTTCACAATCATCATTTTGATTTATTAATTTAAATTTTGTTTTTTTGTAGATAAATAATATTTATTCTTTTTCTCATGAATTTGTTTTAATATTTAATATTGAAAAAGAAGAGAGAATTGTATTTCTTTTGATTAGTTAAGTGGTGTGTGTGTGTTGGGGCGGAGACAGCACGAGGTGCACGTCTCCACTGGCAGAAATTGTGCTGTTTCGGTTCCCCGAACGGGGAACAATAAGGTCTTACAGACATCTTTAGTGCAATGATCTGCTCCACCCTAAGCAGCTACCCTTCATGATCGATAGCTCACTCCAGCCAGGTAAGTGAAGCCTTTCGGAATGGGCTTACCCATCTAATTAATATATCCTAATATCCACTGATTATTTATGGGTCTCTTAGGAATATCATTATTAAAGAAGTTCCCAGCTATTAACAAACTGTCAATATCAAATACAATGATTATTCACCATTCGAAATAGACATTCTTTAATTAAAAAAAGAGTTTCTTTTGACATGATTTCTTTCTCATATCTCTCAGAAATTATTCACAAAATCAAATCAAAAAAGAATTATTTCTGATGCAACATGCACAAACTAGCTTTATCTCCGAAAGATAAAGAGATACCAAAGCTAACTTTTTTTAATCTTAAGTGTAATCTTGCTTGACACATGTGCTTTGTTAATATCTAAGAAAGTTCTCAAATAAACACTTAAGATCCCACCCCTCTCGCTTCTTACTAGTTAGCTTCTCTTTTAAACATCAATCCCATTGAGATTACTCGCAAGGCTATTCTCTGGATGGTTAAGCCAAGGGAATAATCCGCATTTGGCTAAAACACAAAATAATAACTTAACAATAATCAGATGAAAATGGGTGATACATATTTATTTAATATGGAGATTATTTATATTATATTTGGTTGAGAGATTTTGATTGAAAGTAAGAGGGAAATGAGTGTGTTTGTGGGAGTGTTCAAAAAAAGAGTACCAAGAATAATAAGGGCTAGCCTGTTGCCATTCATAGAGGGATAAAATTCTTTCAAGGTTCAGGGAGATAATCATAAGGTTTATTCTGCTATGTGTGCTATAACAATTACTGTAGTTACTTTGAAGTGCCTTATTAGCGAATCTATTTAGGCTGCGGCTGCTGTTATTGTTGTTGCTGTTCCTGTAGTTGTTGCTGTTATTAAATGTGTTGTTGTATTTTTAATAACACACTTGTCTGGTTGAGTTAAGTTGATCTATTACTGTCATTCTCATTAATCCTTGACTTCTGTTTCATAGTTTGCAGTTCTTCTCTATCCGAAAGATCAGTTGACTGTGCTTACAGCGATACAGAGTGAACATTAGAGGTTGTAATGTTCGCAGGTCTCAATTTCATCTGACTCTTATTACTGTTATTATGATTCACAGCAGATCGATCTGAAACAATATCTAATCTCTGCAGCTAATGGGGCTGTGTTGCCTAACGATGCGTAAAAGGAGTCCTAGGAGAAAACACACTAAATTAGTCTTGAGAAACTTCAGATAAAAGCAGAGACTGATTGGAGATAGCACTTTGTAAGTTGTTGAGTTTCAAAAACGATCTTTATTATGATGATTGTTGTATTTACTTGGCTGGTCCAGGCGATAGTTATTATTTCAAGAACTAAGATGCCTGCTAGACTTAAGATGTTGAAGAGCTCTACTGCGAGAATAGGAACTTAGAAGGATTAGTAGTATTAGTAATGTTTGTGGAAGCTGTAATAGCTGTACCTGCATTTATTTATTGTTAGGACTGTTTGTGCTGCATCTGTGAATTATTGAGGTTTTCTGTGTTTGGTTATTTCCCTGCGAAGAAGCACTTCTTTTTGGAGTCAGCATTGCTAATCACAACTGGTTTATGCGGAAGCTACAGCTGTTATTACCCAAGGAAGGAAGACGAAGAGCAGTCATCAAGTGTGTTGTAGAATGAGTGCTAATCTGTTTTCTTAGGTTTCTTAGCTCTAATTTACTTAGCACTGCTGCTTGTTGCTTTCTCTCGAGATAATAGTACTTCTTTGATTGTTTCATGCCGGAATATCGAACCAGATGCATTTATATTGCTGCTAGTTGTGGTTATTGGCATAATTGATACCGCTATTTGCAATGCAGTTGCTGTTGTAGTTGGTTTATTTATAAAACTCTTGGAGTTGCTGCTGTTGGCTTAGATATTATTAGTAATTCTTGAGAGAGATTATGTCAACTGAGAGAGCGATACATCATGCGTAGGAGGATTGTTGAATGAGCGATCAGAATGGAAATCTCTTGGACTAATAGCTAGTTTATCTTGGGTATGTTCTTATTAATGTTAAATATCATGGTTTTCTTGGGTAGTTAATCTACTCGCATTGTTATTATCATCATTATTATGTTGTCTCTCCCTTGGTGCAGAATTAGAATTACTCGCTGAAGAAGAGGATGGATAATGTCTATGGATTATGTTAGTATTCGTAGTAGCGTTGCTGTTGTTGTAATGATTCCTTTTAGTGATCTACGTTGAATAGGAATATTACTATGCAGCTTAGGTTATCTTAGCTTGGCGCAGTTCTAATTAAAATTACTGTTGCTGCTCCTTCTACGAAGGCGATGCCATAAAACTGTCATCATCCTCATCGTCTTCATTGGAATCATCCTTAATATATTTATCGTTAATATCTTTTTGTTATGATTCTCCTAGATGTAGTACTTCTTATTGATCTCTTTGACTGTTGGCCAATTCCATCTCCTCCTGCTCCATCTCCTACTGGTTTGTTCCCTATTGGATCTTCTTTATCTCATTAACATTATTCTTTTACTTACCTTCTCTATCGTTCTCTACTTAAAGCACTACTTCCAATTTATTCTTACTTTTATTCTTCTTCTCCTTGCTGTGATCTTTAATCTATTAATCTCCATCTGCTTTAGGCTTCTTCTGCATTGAGCTGTTATGATGCATGATAATCGCCTTCGATCTGTCATTACTATTCTTACTACGAGATTTATTATCTTTACGAATATCCAATCCACTCCATTTCTCAGAACTCTTCGATTTATCCTTCTCCTTTTAGTATACCTTCAAGAACTACGATGATTATTATTGCTGCTGTGATTATTTCTACTAACCCTAGGAGTTTTATTATTATGATGATGGTAATATCTTTTTCATCCATTCAAATTCATCTGAATTCTACCAAATCGCATGCATATTCATATTATCCTCGCCATTCTAATTATCCTTATTAGCCATCCCTAAAAACTAAGGTTATCTAGCTACCCCTAGATTACTATTACTATTGGTATTCTAGACTAGGAAACTCTTCGATAAGCTGTCAAGATACAACTACTACTGTACATCTAAGAACTTCTAAACATTACTATACTATTCGTTCTTCAACTATAACTACTTAACATTCTCCTCCAGTAATCTATTCTACTCTTTCCAATGAGCCACTTCTAATCCTTAATCACTCGCAGCCTTCTCTGCAATACCTCTCTTCAGCTATTCCTCCGCTAATTCCTTCTCCACATTCCTAATCCTTTCAATAAACGCATCTTCTTAGATCTGCATCTAGCAAGTGAATTTCTCCTGATACGTCTCCAGCAACTCATCGTTGGACTTCTTCAAATCCTCATATTTCTAGAAACTCTCCGTCTTATGCTTGATGAGTTCTTACTAAAGCTATTTATTTTCTCGAAGCAGCTGCTCATTGCATTTCTCTAATCGCGCAGTTGTACTCGCGAGCTACTATCGCTATGAGTCTCTCTCAGTCGTCTAGCATTCCGCTGCAAGGAGTAATTCCCTTGCATTCAAACGCTAGATTAATTTTTCACGTTCGTTCTTGAGTAAATCTACTTGCTTTTGAAGTGCTACAAATGCATCTTCTTAATCTTCAAGTTTCTTTAGTAACTCCAGTTCTCGAGATCCCGACGGCTGCAATAGTATTGGATTGCTGTGACTGCTTGAGTGGTTATTCGTAGTCTAGCAGCTTCTGGTAGTTTCACTCCTGTTGATTTCACTTAAGAATCCAGTTTGATTTCCAGCAATGTTCATCTCGCAGCCTCCAAGTTAGTAAAGGCATTCAGCAGAAGTTGCTGTGCCAGAAGAACGATAAGCAACAGCAGCAGAAGGGGATTTATTACTATTATTTTTGTTGTTGTATTTCATTTAATTTCTCATGTTCCTGTTACTTTTACTTGAGCTTCCTCCAACAAGCGTGAAGCTCCTGCTGCTAGGGATACTCTCCGATTCATGCGTCTTTTCCTTTCCTTTTCGATTCCCTGCAAACATCCCTTCATCTTGAAGTACTTCCTTGCTCACAACGTACTATTTGTAAGTCTTGAATTATGATTTATTATTTGAATTATTACTTAGATTATTATTATTATTGCTATTCATTTGATTCTTCTCTTTGTTATTACTCCCTTGGAGATGTTTATCCCTCTCAGCACTGTCTGTTGCTGCTTACTCATCATCGCCATTCTGTTATCCTTTATAACTACTACTCTAACCACTGTTAGTTCTTCTTCCACTTCCATCATCTTCATCGAGTTATTTCCCTTGCAGCCTTCTCATTTCCTCTTTTTCTAGCGTATTGTATTTCTCATGGAACTAAGACTCATCTGCATTGATAGGACTGTAGTTCTCAGGGATAACACTACCAAAATTCAACTAGTTCTTTACACTTGAAGCCCCAGGAAACAGCTGCGAATGTATCGTCATCAGCATTTCCTCTGAGACAATGCTATTTGAACCTCCTGCAAAAGACCCAAAGAGTAATTACTGCTTATTTCCACTTGCTCCAGTGATGCTTTCGGAATCCTCTGTTAAGGTGAAGCTCATGTTTGCATGGTCTAATTAGAACCCACCACCATCAGCAGCACCCATGCTTCCCTTGGAACTGCTCATAGATTTTTCAAAAATAAAAAAGAGAAAGAAGCAAAAATACCCCTTTAAATAGATAAGTGATACTTTATCTTCTGTATTAATGTAAATTGCTCACCCAGCCCCTCTTGTGAGCATTGACTAATTATTATTATTTAGTTTGCTTTTTGGATTTGTATGTTGGTCTCCCAATATTTTAAATGTTTTTTCCTTGAGTCTTGGAAATTAAGTGAATCTCTTCACAAAAGATACATAAAACAGCTACAACAAATTACTACCATTTTGCAGTTCTAATACAATTTCAAGAGATTTAAATAAAATAACATCCCCTATCTTTATCATTTTCAATCAAATGGTTTCTAGTCATCATCATCTTCTTCTTCCTCTTCTTCATCATAATCACTATCCTCTTCTTCTTCTCCTCCTTCTTCTTCACCCATTTCTTCTTCCTCCTCATGTCCCTTCGTAGTCTTATCTAAACCCTTCAAGAAGAACTATCTTCCAGTGAGTTTAGTCTCGTCATCTTTCGGGTTTTTCGCCTTGAGTTTCTGCATTTCTTCATCGAATCCTGCCTTCCATTTCAAGAAATTCTCAAGTGTGCAAGGTGTGTAGGTATCGAATGTTGGTCTGTGATAGATGATCTTGGCTTTTTCTTGTAACTTGTTCTTCTCCTCCAATACCAAGTTGATGATGTTAGTCTGAATCCATTCCTGTTTGAGAAAAACATAATTAAAAGTGTGTGTGATTGTCAATCACATTCCAATAATTTCTTTTAATATTTCCTGTTTTTTCATTCTATGCTTTTTGCTATTGTTTACTCTAACATTTTCGACGATTTCAAACACAATGGGCGATGCTGTGTTTCTCGCTAGAATCTTTGAAGTCAGCAATTCAATCTCAGCTATGTGATCCTAAGTTATGTCACTAATTGGCTCATACAGAATCTTAGGTTTGCCTTTGCTTGGATAGGTCTTTTCGAAATCGACAATGACTTTAACATTGTATGAATTCTCATTCACACTGAGCCCAACAGTGAACGGCTTGCAGATGACTTCGAGTTTAAATGGGAAGGAACTCTTCACAAGCTTGATATCATTCAGATAAATCGACTCCAAGACGTCAATTTCTTCTTTTTATGATTAAATATCCGGAAGTTATTGCTCGTGCAACTGCTCGATTGTTTCCACTGCCATTGCTAATAATTCTTAATTCTTCAGCTTATTGCTTTTTTAGGAGAGAGAAACAAATGAAAATTAATCACTTAATGAAGATAATTAGATAATTAATTTCTGATTTGGACTATTATTTGTTTTCTGTACTTCAGAAGATTCTTTTAATTTCACTCTCCTTTTTATTATTTTGCAGTTTCTAAAAAGAAGACCAATTTTTGTACAACAACAATAACAACAACAGCATCCATAACTTTTCACACAAATCTAAACACTCTCTCCTAAACCCATTGATTTTTTGAATCCCAGTATTCTACCATAAGTTTATCACATACAATAAATCAATTTTTTCACTATTGTTTCTCCTGCACTTCAGCACTGTTGCGCTCATTAAAGTTCTTGAGTTTCTAAGAAGCAGTTTCGTTGATAATCTTCCAGAGATTCGTTTGCTTCTCGATGCATTCAAGTTCTAACTTCGAGACGGTGGTCATGACTTCATAGTATTATCTCGCCTTTGTTTTCTAAATCAGAAATATATCAAAAATTAACCATCAGTCTTGTTCATCCTAAAACCATCTACCCTAACCACCTCCAATTATCCCCTTAGTTTTTTACCTTGTACTTATCGATCTCAATCATACCAACAATTCCGATGATAATCTCATTGAGCTACGCGTTGAACTGAATGTCTTCTTCCAGCTAATGTAAAACCAAAATCAAACACATAAACATAATCAATAATCTTCTATTTTTTTTGTCTCATTACATCTGTGATTTCCTTCTTGAGATTATCCTTTTATGTTTCGGTGTCTCCCTTTGTGAAAATCGATCTCAGTGTCTTCTTGCCATTCGTCAGAGCTGATAATTAAGACTATTTATCAGTGAGAATATTCTCCAGTTATCTTTTTCTATTTTCATAGAAATCTTTTCTTTCCAGTGCATCCAGGAAGGCCTTGGAACAGCCAAATCAAACAATTCAATTTCCTGATAAATTTCCAAAAGATATATTTTCTTGTTTTACTTGAGTATCCTTGAGCTCGTGATTGATAAGATCGTACAATAAGCTAAAAGGCTCTAACTCGATTACCTCTCCCTTTTTGAAAATACAAAATGGGTTAATTAGTTATTTTCCTAAAAAAATCACTACAGCCATTCCAACTATTAACTCCCGTTTTTGTTTACCATATCCTCAATGAGCCTCTGCAGCTCTGAGTTTTCTTCTTCGTTGATGAAGATCATGTCGCTTTTCTTCCCAAGAGTGTATTCACTCAGGATATCTTTTTCATATCTCTGGATAGTGAACTTTTAGAATTTTCTGAGCTACATGTCTGTGTTTTTTCTGCTAATAGTCAGCTCCTAAATAGTCAGACGTTGTTCCTAGGAGTAATAATAACATACAATAGAGTTTAGAGGAAAAATAGTCAAAGCAAAATGGATCAGTTGGGGCTTCTGATTTACTCATGTGTTACCTTGAGAACTTCTTTAGATCGCTTGAGGAATGACTAAAATGAAGCGATGGTTTAGATCATCTCTCCATTGACTTCTTACTGAGAATCAAAGAGAATATATTGATTTATGTTAACTTTGCTAAAAAATATTGTTACTCCTGCAAGCTTATAGAACTGTCCCTTATATTTCTCAATGATATCAACAACTGTGCAGTCTTCGAGCAATGTCAGTTTCTGTGGAATTAGCACAATCAACAATTAATCTCATTTTGATTTTTTATTTCCAAAAACAAATCAAAAAATATGTGATTGTTCTGCGTTAATTGTACCTTGCTTATGTCAGCATCTTTATGACGAAGGAACAGTTAAAACTCGACTGAGTAGAACAAGTATCCTAGTTTAGCAACGCTATTGCAGAATGTGTGCAGATATTTCTTGCGCTCGGTTAAGAAATTAGATTCAGTATTGCCCTAACAATAACAACAAAAAACAAGAAAAAATTACATCAAAATAGATGATAAAAAGGTTGTGTTGAGGCATGTTGATCCTGTAAAAATAGCAGGGTTTAATACAATAGCTTTCTTCGAAGGTAGAGGAGGAATGTAGCAACCAGGCCAGCGCTTGATCATGAGTTTGCGAATCTGATCGAATTCACTGTATCTTCGCTGAACTTCGAAATCTCCATTTTTGTCTTTTCCAAGGACCGTGTACATCGCATACTTCGAGATATTGGAGTCGTAGAGTTTGTAGCCAGTGACTTCGATCAATATCTGCGAGTTGCAATTAGTTAGAGAATGGTAGTTAATACTTGTTTAAACAATTTGTGGTACATTCTATTGCTTAGCGAGGTTTTAGAGGAATGGGTTTTCAGAGTCAATACGAGAGATTGTTCTGATTCTCTGGAAGGTGCTCTATTGCTGCTAGACATATTATGATTATTCCTAGTTTTCTGAGGAAGCACTTGATGGGTTTTATTAGAATTAGTCTGGAGCTCTAAATTAAGAACGATCATCAGCTGGAAGAGTAGGTTATGACTACTCTTGTTGTTGCTATTCGGTAGGGTTTGACTGCTCGTCTAAGGCGATGTTTTGATCTTCCATGGTGATTATGCTCTTTTATTCTGCTAATTTATTAAGTTCAAAGTAAAAGAATTCTAAGGAAAAACACAGAGAGATATTCCTTTCAGGATAATTCGATATTTGGATTATTATATTAGCTGGGGGGAGTTAATCTACGAATGTACAAATCTTTAAAATGTAAACGAATATCAAAATCAGCACGAGAAGATAATTAATCGCTCAGCAAGTAAGCACTTTTTAGGAGTCTAATGGAATAGAATCACAGATATTTTCCCCTTCAATAATTAGTATCTTAATGGCTTTGAAAATTTCGGGCTGGATTTCTCAATTTGGTTCATTGCAAAATGCAGAAAACAAAGAAATTAGAAAAACAAATACTTAAAATAATCATTATTTGAGTGTATTTTCAAGCCAAAATGCTCCGAATCTTGATAATAATTCACGACAATAACGAAATATTTGTGGTTGATGTTTCAGTTTATTTGAATATTTTTACAGCTATTAAGTATTTACTAATTTCAATCCTTATTTTCAAACCCTCAGATACTTGAAAAGATTATTAGTGCTTTCCAGAAAACAACAATACATCATTTTAGAGCTGTAAGAATTGGTGTTATTTCTGTTATGTTTTCTAACAATTCTCAATTTTTCTTTTCCTAAATGGTATAACATAGTAGCTTCTACTTTTAAAAAAAAAATCAACAAAGCCAAATATTTTATTTATTCGCACAGTTAAACCAAAAGAAATCTTACTTGATATGATAAAAATAAGCATAGTCATCAAAATATTTCAAAGCTTAAACTCAAAATAAAAAAGACCAAACGAATCCTAATTTCAGAGATTTCGCATTATTTTTCTAAAATACTTCAAAAGATTTACTTTTGTTGTCTGTTTTAAAGGCCTATTTAGTCAGTAAGATTCTCTTTTTCTTTTTTGTTGTGGAGGTAGCTTCATGCAGTAAAAATAGCTATTGATTATCAATGCATTGTACTTCAAGATTATTGTTAGAGAGGATAATACTTTGATAGAGACAAACGACATAATTTTATTGGATTATCAAGGTGTCTATATTAAGGGATTTAATCAGAAGAAGAATTGCTTTGTTTGATTTGATTTGTGTGTTTTCTTGGGAACTGCGTGTCTAAGGATTATGAGAGAGCGCGAGAAAGAGGAAATTTGGCTGGGATTGATAGGTTAAAAGCTATTTGAGTGTTCAAATAAGAGGTGCATTTTAAGGGGAAAAGAAGCGCGCTTGGAGATAAATTAAAGAATATATAAAAAAAAGAAGAAACAGAAACAGACAAAAAAAGGAATAATTTAAAATGGCTGACACAAGAGACAACGAAGAACAAGTCGACGAGAACTACGACCCTGAAGCTGAATGCGGCGGTGACTTCAAGCCAGTCAAGGAACTCCCTTAAGTGAGTATCATCACAGGTGAAGAAAATGAAGAAGTCCTCGATAAGTTCAGAACTAAGCTCTACAGATGGAGAGAAACTGAGTTCAAGGAAAGAGGTGCTGGTGACTTGAAGTTTCTGAAGAACAAGGAAACCTAGAGAGTGCGTATCTTAATGAGACAAGACAAAACCCATAAGATTGTTGCTAATTTCTATGTGTCTCCTAAGGATCCTCTTTGCTAGCTTATTGCATTGAAAACTAACGATAAATCTTGGATTTGGAGTTGCTATGATTACTCTGATAATGAGTCAATACTTGAGAAGCTCTGCGGAAGATTCACTTCTGTTGATGAGTTTAACAGATTCAAGAAGGTCTTCGAGGAAGTTAAAGCTACCAATGCAGGCCTTGAAGGAGAATCTAAAAAACCAGAAGAAACTAAGGAAAAGACTGAAGAGACTAAGGAGAAGACTGAAGAACCTGCTAAAGCAGAATGAAACAGGCTGAAGAAGAATAATATTGTTTATGTAGAAATGCTTTTGTATTTATCAGTTTAGTTTTCAGAAATGTATTCTTCAAAAAATACAAAGCGCACAATATGATATTTGCAGGAAAGTATTATTTTTCACAAAAAGAATATAATATGTTATTGCTATTGTTGTTATTTTGCTGTTACTTTTCACAAAACAATATTGGCTCGTTAGTAGCTGTTTGGGTTTGAATAAAATATGAATTATGTGGAAATCTTGGTTTGAGTTATTTTAAGGATATTTTTACAAATAGATGAGGTTATGTGATGAATTGAGTAGGAATGAAGTGGCAAAATAATATAGAACATGATTTGCAATAAAGGAACAGCAAAAGCGACTATTCCTTTGAATTATTATTCGATTCTCGGGGATGGCGATATTGATTCTCGGGACGAGATTATCAGATTAGGCGGGTGTTATTATTTAAAGTTTTGAACATAAATTTGTTAATTTTTCAGGGAATACAATCCGATTTTTGAATGCTCTGTGAAGACAGTCGAAGTTCAATAGGGAACTTGAACTTATGCTAAAGTTTCATGAGTTGCAATGCGAGCAAGGATTGCATTGAATAGAAGAAGTTAAATAGTGAGATTTAATAAGAAAATGAGGAGTTAAAGAGAATGAATAGATAGTTGAAAATGACAATAGAACGATATAATGCTGATTTGGATGAATATTTTATGAAAAATGAGATGCTTTAGTAGAGAACTAAGGAACTAGAAGGGATTGCAGCTTAGGGGAAGATAAGAGGAGGAGACAGAGGAGAAGCAGGAAGAACAATTAAAGTAGATGAATCTATCTAAACTGATCAAGGATGTTAGAGTGACTTTGTGTTGATGAATAAAAACGTTAAGGAATGCTCACCTCTTCGATAGAGATCACCAAGTGATTTGACTAGAAAACAATAGATATTTACTGAGAAAAAACAAGTCATCGATAGGATCTATGCGACTCCTACGAGAAAGAATGATGAAGATCATTAAAAACTGTATTTTCATTCCTCCCCTTTTGGTTTAAAATCCTCTGGATCACGATCAGCAACTCCAACTGATGCATTCGAGTTGGATTGTGAGTATTTCGTTAGTAAGCGACAAGTTGAAAAGATGGTGGAGAGCATTGCAGCTTAGGTTAGTATATTAAAGAAGGACATTCACAGTTCGTATCCAAGAGAACTCAGCTCAGAGCTGATTGTAAGTATTCTAGGGAAGATCTAACTGAAGATACAATGTCTCTCAGTGTTGTTAGATGATCAGCTTATTCAAATTCGAAAGTTCGCAGAAGATCTGCATAACGAAGCCATTGGGATTGTTTAAGAAGCATAGTCATAATAATAGCAGCAGCAACAGCAGCAGCAGCAGCAGATAGCTGTGTCATAGCGATCGTCTCCTGTGAATTGTTAGCTTCATTAGAATGTAGATTAATCGATTAAACTGATTTCGTTCTCAGAATTCACGTAGACTTCCTAGCAAGATGAAGAGGATGAAATATTTCACTCTGGTGATCTGAGAGATTATTCGGGGAAAACTGGATTTAAAGATGAGCAACATGTAGGAGGAAGATCTAAGGAGTAATTTTAGGGTGTAAAAGACATTTCTAATGAAGCTAACTGCATGAGGGATTAGAGCAATTATGAGAATATACTGTTTTCAGATAATGTCTCGCAGTATTTGAGTCTGGAGAAGATTACTAAAGGTGAGGGAATAGTAGATATGAATAAAGGGACTGCTTATTGTTTAGAGAGTCAATCATATATGGAGTAAATTAAGCCAGAATTTACTTCTGAACATCTTAGTACTTCACTAATAAGTTAAGAAATTGAAACTTTATAAGCAGTAAAAGGAGAGCATAGATTTCCAACAGCAGCAGCAGAAGTAGTGTAATCTGCTGTATTTCCCTAGCCTATTCATCCGATTCTTGATGAGACTGGTCGATTTAAAGATGATACAATCCCTGAAGAAGCGCAGGATCTGTTGGAAACATTAGGCGATGAAGAGTTTGATTTAGAGGATATCTAACGAAAGCTAGTGTTTGCGGAGAGATCTAGGAGCAGCTTTAAAGACCAAAGAGACAGGACAAATAGAGTCATGGCGTTCTCATTTGGAAACTCACTCATTAACTCTTCTGCTATGATTAATTCGTAGATCTAACTGTCATAGAAGGTAAAAAACCATTAGGACTAGGAGATGGTTTGGAAAATACATCTAGGGAGAATGGAGAATTTGGAGAAAAACTCAAAGGAGTTCAACTAAGCTCTCTTGAGATTGTTTGGAACCGATGAATAAATCATAGGGAAGAGCAGCTAGGGAAGAGATCTTGAAGAAAAAGGAGGAGAAAATGCATCAGAAGTTGCATTGTCTGAGACATAGTCTGAGATTCTCCGAAAAGTCGCTGTCTTAGCAAGTAATCCAAACTCTTAGCTCGTTTAAACCCTTTGAATAATTATTACTTTAATATTCCTTGTTTAAAATGTTATGTTAGAACTCAATCAGGAGCTATCATCGTTGGTCTTTTCCGAGAAAGAGCAAATCATGTTAGCCACCTCAGCAACAAATCCAACTGATTCTTCAGTAACCTAAAGTGACATGTCTTTGAATCCATCGTTTGATGCTGACAATCTCCTTGCATAGCTTTAAACATCCATCAAACTCATCGCTAATCAACGAAATATGAACATCCTTAACATCAAAAACAATTGTAAAATGCGTTTTGAATTAGATGAAATTATTGATAAATCTTGTAATTTAATGACTAAAGTGTAGAATTTGAGGAAGATTTTTGGTAAGGAAAATGAAGAGATATCAACATAGTATGAGCAGTACGGAATGCTCTCAGCTGATCTTGTGTTTATTGCTGTAAAATTGAGACAATAATATTCTGAAGTCATTCATGTTTCTTTAAATTAATTGTTCGTTACTTTTTTTGTGCTTTTGTTTTTGTTGAAGATGTACCACAAGCATTTATCTCGTACTTTAACCCTCATGATGAGCATCCATACCATTGAAAAAGCTAGAGTCAGGGTTATTGACTAAATCACTTCTGACATTGAAGCACTCGGCCTCTCAAAACGAATGAAATCTTTCGCTGAATTTGTCCAAACAGCTTTCAAGCAAGCGATGGTTATCCGCTACCTACAGCTCAAGTAGTAATAGATAGCAGCAGTGATATAATAGTGAGAGAAAGAGAGAGGATATTTAGAAGTTTAATAGAAGATTGCAGGTAGTAGATAGTGAGGAATAGATCCAAAAGAATAAAATAAATGTTATCAGAAATATTGTATAAAATTCATATTTTTCATATTATGTTCCTTATTAAGATGTTAACAATAAGAAATGGACATTTTAGATGAAATATAATAAAAATATGATCAGACAGCATGCAGGCTAATAAAGACTTCAATGTAAATTTGAATGAATAATTTGTATTGTTGTTTTCAATGCGATTTATTCCTTTTCCCTTTCAAACGAAATCACCAGTGTCGTTTTCAGGATATTCTTCGCAGATAACTGTCACAAGTTTCTCATAGATATCATAAGGTGATGTTCTGTTCAACGAGGAGTGTCTGAATTGCTTGAGCAGTCTTGGGTTCTTTTCAAACAGAAGTTTGCCTTCAAATTCAAGTCTGCTTTGAGCACTTCTGTTGGCTAACACCCAGTTCAAAAATTGCTTCGTACGAGCTTATGCTGCAGTGTTTGCTCTATCATAGAGATACTCCACTGTTGGGGCGATAGCTAGAGTAGCGTATTTGACTTAATTGATGTTTTTGAGTACAGGCACAAATGTCAATGCTGCAAAGAGTGCTGCACTGATTGCGATACCTGAGAATGGCAGTGCGAAAGTAGAAATGAAAACTGATTTAAAATCTGTTTTAATGTTGTCGTTGAATTTAGAGTATCGCTCGAATTCATCGTCGAAGATTGTACCGAGCTACGACATCTGCTTGTTGAGCTCTAGGGTGATGATAGGACGCTAGAAGAAGAATGGATAACGAGAACTTGTCTTTTTCGATTCAAGTTTCTTCTCCAATGAAGCGATGGTCGATTCGTATTTCCCGATGTTCTCGTTGTATGCTTAGTCCCATTTATAGCAAAATGGTGTTGTTACTGCACTGAAATGACTGCTTGACATGCTATCTATGTTTGGATATATCTTTTTAAGTTCTGTGCTGTTGCCTAAACAATTTGCTTTTTTTTAATCTAAAACTGCTTGTTCTCACAAATGATATCCTACAATATCAATAAAAGCACAATACTCTTTCTCTTAAAGCTTTTGAACCCTTTAACCCTGAATGATTCCCCTTTTGGAATCTTATTATTTTATCAAAATATGTAATTCCCTGAGTTTAACACTACCTATCCAACACATTCACCATAAATACCCCCTCACTGATAGATGCGCTCATTTTAACGTTTTATATATTTTATTGATTGATTTATTAGTAAATCCAATAATTAATTACTTCTACCTAGAAATATCTCTGTGTATCTTTATTTTTTAAAGATTTCTTCTAACTCTCTCATAAAATCAACCATTTAGCCATTAAAACAACATAAAGCACTACATTTTCTTCATAAATCCCCTCTTATTATTCTTGGAAGATGTTTAATTTCTGATTCCCATGTTCTAGCTCCTTCAAACCCATTTTTTCCTTCATTAAAATCCCTTTGCGCTTGTTCTACTTCCACTTGGGAGGTCATCACAAACGTACCTCTACTGAATGTTATTTCCTTCAGAGGTTTAGCGCAAAGAAAGATGAATTTCGCTATTTTGGTTTCAGATTTTATAATAGCATAGTCAACTTATCCAGGTCTTGGTGTCTCAAGGACAATACCTGTGTTAGAGTTGTACACGGTGTCATGAATTTTAACTTTCCCTTAGTAAACGTAGAGAAGGCAGCCTACTTGCATGTCGATGAAGTCTTTGAATTCCTTTCCGGCGGATTTCAAATGCACATCCAAGAATTTTGTTGTAGCTCTAGTCTCCACCAAACCACTTAACTAGAAATCAAAGGAAAAGTAAATTGTTTTCAGAAAAAAAATCAACTGAATTAATGGCATTAGTTTATTACATTTTCATAATTTCCAGTGATAACTTTGACGTTGATTCCATCTGATTTGAATTCCTTTATCTCTGATGCTTTGAACTCTTAGTAGTGTGGATCAATAAGCTTCTAAGATTAAGGTAGATTTATCCAAAGTTGAAATCCAATTGAATCAGTATCAAACGATCCAGGCATCTCAGCATGGACTATGCCTTTTCCAGCTGTCATCCATTGAACATCGCCTTTAGATAATACTCCCTAAGGAAAAAAGTAGTTAAAATGAGTCAAAATGCAGGAACAGAAGGATAATCCAAAATATATTAAAATCCCTTGAGATTTTGGATACTTCTGTATATGTTCTTACTTTGTGTCCTTTAAAATCTTCATGATGGAATGTTCCTTCAACCATGTAAGTCACAGTTTCAAACCCTCTATGCGGATGATCAGGAAATCCAGCAGGCAATCGGACTTTAAAGAAATCCAGCATCAAAAATGGATCTAAACTCCTCAAATTCTGACCACCTTTAGCAAATCAAACATACACATGCCATTTGCAATTCCAAACATCCGAACTCAACACAGCCAAGCATTTAGTGTTATTATTTTGAGAGGTTTGTCTTACCGATGACTCTGGTTACTGTCGCTGCATCTCCTTCTGGCTGTTGACTCGGGGTGAAAGACTATTTAACAGCTGCTCCTTGGAAGTTATGTCCTGCAACCTGCGTAAGGAAGCACCCATAAGCAAGCAAGAAAGCTTAGAGAATACGTAGAGATGTTGGTTTCTAGATCATAATGACAAATAGTGTTTAGATTGATTTAATTAGAAACGGGGGGTATTTCAGGTGAGAATTGTAATTAGTTTGATTGAATCAAGTCAAAAATCTAAGGGGGGAAATCAAAGAATAATCGATGCTTCAAACTCTTCTACGTGATTATTTAGGCAACATTTGTAATTAGATAGATAACAAACAAACACAAGCCAGATACTCTTTCAATTTCAACCCTTATTATTATTCTTCCAAATAAATAATTACAAAAACAGAATTATTTTCATTTACTCAATATTATCTCATAAACTAATCATGTTGACCCAAAATCTATTGTTGTTGCTGCTATTACTACTATTCAAGGACAGAATTATCAACGGAATGATCTTCTTCCTCTTCGATCTCATGCAATTATCCTTGCTACCCTCGTGGCCAAAATGCTCTCTTCGATTCAGACTCTAAATAATTCTCATTCTCACCTCCTTCATAATTTCTCCAATCATTCTGCTGTTGATCTCCTTCTTACCCAATATTTTACATTTTCATTAGCATCTCGACTTCTTCAGCTAGATTATCAATCACTCTTCTGTCGATCCTTGAAAGTTGCTATCCCTACTAATCTAACTCTTAACCTTATTGTTTATGGGAGTTATGCTGCTAGTTTGCTGTATCCTCGTAGTCTTCTGAGTCAAATGCCTTGGAGTTATAAACCTGCAATTCCCGTTGATCTTGAGCTTTTGACTTAAACAACAACTAATCGGTTGATTCCTGCTTGGGTAGATCTAAGTTGCTCTTCCTTGACTGAGGTTAAGAATTTGCAGCTTTTTCTACAGTCTGATAATTCTCTCCACTAGATGGATCTATCATATTTCGATGATTATTGCTTGTGCTATTATTGTTAGCATTTTTAGTTGACTTTTTGTTGAAGAGATCATTCAGTTTAGATTAAATGTTGGATATTTTATCTTTGGTTGAACCACTATTGCTGATATCCTACTCTGGTTTGAGATTACTAGCTGCCTTCGAAGGTTTCTCTTACTTCTCAAACAATTAATCGATGCTGTAGTTCTTCTTGTTATTATTATTTCCAATATTGTTGTTGTTACTATTATTCTAATTCTCTTGATTGCTGATAATCTCACTGCAGAACGATGGTAGAGCTATCTCTTGTGAATATCTGCTTGCTTATTCTTTTGAATCATTTTGAAGGGGTTATTACTATTATTATTGTCCTTTAACTGTAGCAGTTTCTGTAGTTTATTAATTCAATAGGATTCTTTTCTTCGCAGCATTATCTAACTTTTGCTTAATAGTCTGCTCCAACTCATCTCCACTGCTGTCATTGTCACTTTCTTGGTGCTATTGCTAATGAGTTGGTTAAACTTAACCCTTATCCTTGATTAGTCCTCCTTGCTTGGGTGCTTCTTTTGGAGAGTTGATCATATTAATTTACAGGATTTAATTGAATTTATTGTATTTTTCAGTGTTCGAAGCACCTACAAGAGAAGGTGCATCATGAATAGTGTTAGTAAGATCAGTTATGTGCTGATTATTTAAAGTATTCTAAGCAGTCTGTTGTTCTACTTTCTTGGCTTTGATATTCTTTTCGAGATTGCTGCTGGTTTTATTCACTTGCAGAGAAGTAGATTTTTCTTAAATATCACTAAGTTGCTGTTGTAAGTATTACTACTTTTATTATGATTATTTTTGTTTGTTTTCAATCAACTCATTCTACCTTAAACCACTCTTAAACCTATTATAATTATTCAAATCTGACACTTACAATTCTTCTTCTTCTTCTTCTTCCTCTGCATGCTCTCCTTCCCTTCTATGCTTCAACGTCAGCTTACTATTCAATTCCTATTATTACTTCATTCCTTATTCATTTACCTTCATCTATTCTTGTTATCCTGCATTGTTATTATTAAAATATCTCTCAAAATTATTATTATT
>Ga0302285_10000332_pt1 | contig 26749 bp, 22 predicted proteins | sample III_Fen_E2_2_FD_200455 | JGI IMG/M metagenome (GOLD analysis project Ga0302285, IMG submission 200455) | Peat permafrost microbial communities from Stordalen Mire near Abisko, Sweden - III_Fen_E2_2 | ecosystem: Environmental > Terrestrial > Soil > Wetlands > Permafrost | place: Sweden: Abisko... | reverse complement strand
ACCACATTTATTCGCATGGGCGAATAAATGTTTTTTCCACTTCGGATAGTAACTGCACTCATTAAGAAATCCTGTTTTACAGCTGTCACTACACTGCTTGTATTCAAAGTAACCAAGACAGGGATAAGAACCATTTTTAAGTTATTAACCGGAACAGTCCCGTTATTTTTTGCTATTTTCAATTCATTCGCTATCAGCTTTGCAACACTGAACGAATAATAGTCCTGATAAACATCCGTTGTATTCACAACAAGGGCTAATGTATGACCGGCCAATACAGCACAGGTATCATTCGGTAACTCTTTGTTTTTAAAGAATCGCTCGACAGCTTCTTCTTTTATCAGAAGCATATACCGTGTTGTAGGAGCAGATACTGTATCCACTTTTACGTCGGTTGCTTCAACTTTTATAAGGGCACTGTTAATGGTGAGTTTCTTATTGTCAATTCCCGCTTCCAGATGTTGATTAATCCGGTTTAACGGGATTGAAAGTGTGGTATTCAGATTAGCCGGTGAAGCGACATAATTTACACTATCAGCCGGGTGAACTACCGCATCCCTGTCAAGATGCTGGAAACGGTTTACCTGACGCACTTCCGAGTTAGCCGGGAAAAATATGTTGTTATTTACAGTTACAATTGAGTCGCCACCGGAGATATTCTTGGTCGTGTACGTATAATGGTAATAATACCTCAAATTAATCTGGCTTACATTTAGCAACGTAGCTGCACCATAGTTGGCTGTGATGTATAATCCTTTAAATGATTTCAGGAATACTTCAGAGCTTGTGTAATTCTTGACATCAAAAAATCTTTTTACAAAATCAGCTTTCAGCGGGAAAACGATAGCCGTGGTATCTGCACGTAACTTTACAGCATCTTTGGCAGAAAAGATTCTTTCAGAAAGTTTTAATGACTTATCGCAATAAAGAGAAGGATCAATATCGCTATAATACAGTGAAGTAAAATTGAAAGTATTCAAATTCATTTCATAGATATTCACATCCAACGGTGAATACTTACTTCCTGACCAGGTATCATAGATCAGTACTACAGAGGCCGAATCACCTACAGAACCAGCCGGGAATGTAAATCCTTCCGGGCAGTTCACCTGAGCCAGAATTTCGGCTTTGGTGGAACCAAACTTTGTATCGTAATAGGTACCCAGCAAAAAAGAATCGGGTTTTGACAAAATAGAATTAACTTTTACAGTTTCTGAGATTAAATGAAAAGTATCAGTTCCGATTTTAATCTGATCCGAAGAAGGTTGAATGCCGGTACCAATGTCAGTTAAAGAGTCATTACAGGAAAAAACAAAGAATGACACCAAAAAAAGTAGGATGATTGAATAAGATTTCATGCAAAATGGGAAAAAGTTTGACTAAATAGAGAGTTAAATAATCACTTATAATAAAATAGCCTGTTAGAGGCTATCATAAAATTGCACATACGCATCAGCATAATCTTCATCTTTCTGAAACGGCAAGAACTTCACTTTCTTTGAAGCAATATATTGAAGCACATCTTCGTTCACTTCAGGACTGGATTGAATGACGGCATCCGAATAGTCGATGGCTAATTTCGAAAGGGCCAGAAAATCAATGACTTTATCTTTTACCTGTGCAACATGTTTTTTCTCAATACCATCCAATAAAAGCCGTTCGGCAAACAGACTCCGGAATGGTTTTTTAAATTCGTCATTGAAAACAGAATAAACTACTTTCGAATGTTTAAAAAACGGATCATCATTAAATGCTTTTTTAATGTATAAAGGAGCCAAAGCTGTCATCCAACCCTGGCAATGAATCACATCAGGAGTCCAGCGTAATTTTTTGACTGTTTCCATTACACCTCTTACAAAGAAAATAGTCCGTTCATCATTATCTTCATATTCCTCTCCATTTTCATCTGCAATTGTATTTTTTCTATGAAAATAGTCATCGTTATCAATAAAATAAACCTGCATTCTTGCCGATTGAATCGAAGCTACCTTGATAATCAGCGGATGATCGGTATCATCGATAATTAAGTTCATGCCTGACAACCTGATGACTTCATGAAGCTGATTTCGACGTTCATTGACGGCTCCGAATTTTGGCATAAAGGTTCGGGTTTCACGTCCGCGGTCCTGCACTGCCTGAGGTAAATACCTCCCCATATTCGACAATTCGGATTCAGGTAAATAAGGAAATATTTCTTGCGAAATATACAAAACTTTTGTAATTTTTTTCATTCTCTTCTTTTCCGATGTGTATGGGATTATTATTCGGATTGCAAAGATATATAAAAAAAATCGGATATAAACAAGATGTAGGGTCCCAAATGTTAAGCAAACTAGGCAAAAAATGCACATTCCCAAAAAGTTAAATCTCACCGGATTCGGTTATACTACACACAGTCAAATATTTAATCATTTAGGTGTCTGAGTCCACTTATTTTAGCCTGCTTTCTATTTATAAAAGTTTAACCAAGAATTATTTAGTGGCTTAGAGTCGTAAATTGAATGTCAAAACATTTTATCCGGCAGATGAAAATATAAAACAGAAAACAAAGAAGTTGTAATTTAAATTCCAGGCACATGTAATTATTTTAAATTCACGAATTCACAGGAGATGAATTGCCGGTTTAACAGGCAAAGATCCAACAATAAATTTAAATATAAATCAGGGTAGTTAGGACTTCTAATTCTTGAGTTTTTTCATTGCGAATTAATGAATAATAATTGATACATATAATCAAACGAATTAAAATCAGGATGGAATATTTCCTTTCATTTTAGATGAGAGCCTCGTATTCCGCCCGCGGAACCAAAAACGTGAAGTAACAAACGGCATGCGGGAAAAATAGTAAATAGTAAATGAATAAATAGTAAATGTTTTCGGTTTGTTTCATAAGTGGATTATTCGAACTTGCTGTTTCAAATTGATTAGTTAAGTTACAAATCTAAAAAATACATCGAATTTAGTTTCGTATAAACTTCTATATTTTTCCATACTGTTGAATTTAAGTCTTATTCGATTGAAAGTGTCGATCATTTTTTGCTCCATTTGATTTTATTTTGATCCTTATTCTTTAACTCCCCTTTTATTCTGCTTTTATACCCATTTTAGTCCCCTTTGATCCGAATTGGCATCCTGCCCATTAAATATCCGTATATAGTCCGATAATAGTCCGTATCTATATAAATACGGACATATAACGGACTATATATGGACATGTAACGGAGTATATACGGACCTATGTAAAAGGGGAATAAAAGGGGAGTAAAAGAATAATAAAAGCATAAGATATTATCAACTGATTATGAACACTTTGTAGAATTTACTAAATAAAAAATCTGAAATAAAAATAATCAGAGATAAGCATAAACCTTTAACGTCTAAGTTAATTATATAGACATATTCTCGGTCTATCCTGTCATTTAGAAGAATATACGGAGAATCACAGTAAATGATAAGAATTGCAAGCCGACCTTTTTCACGTTCTATCTGATTCACTTATCGTAATACTTTTTTTATGTTTTAATACATTAAATTCCAGGGAGTTTTAGAGTTCTGTAAGTTGATCTAACCACTAATTTATTTAAACATTGTCATAAATTCGAAGGGTTGATCTGAAAGTTATAATTTGGTATGAACTTTGACATGTTATTAGTTATTTTTGAGACTCTGATTACCATAGAATTTAACAGAATAACTGTACCAGGGTACAACTTCAATCCGGAGTTGAGACTAATTAGGCATAGCAATTGAATGATTATACAAATAAGTTTTACTACTTTTGCACGCATTTTTATGGATTTCGAAATAAAACGATAGTTGAAATTCAGGTTTAAAATTGATCATGAAAATAATTAAGACAAAACAGGAACTGCAGATTGAGATTGAATCTTTAAAATCTTCAGGAAAAAAGATCGGCTTTGTACCTACCATGGGTGCTTTGCATGATGGCCACAAATCACTGGTTGAACGCTGTGTCGCTGAAAATGACACATGCATAGTGAGCATTTTTGTTAACCCCACGCAATTTAATAATACAGAAGATTTAGAAAAATATCCACGTCATCTGGATCAGGATGCTAAATTTCTTGAAAGTGCAGGTTGTCAACTTATTTTTGCTCCCGACCCAACTGAGATTTACGAATCCAACGAATTGAACAACCGGTTTGAATTTGATTTCGGAGGATTGGATACTGTCATGGAAGGCAAGTTTCGTCCGGGACATTTTAATGGAGTCGTCCAGATAGTAAGTAAACTGTTTAGATTAGTTCAACCTGACAAGGCCTATTTTGGCGAAAAAGATTTTCAGCAATTAGCCATCATTCACCGAATGGTCAAGTTATTGAATTTAAACGTCGAAATTGTTGATTGTCAGATAGTTCGTGAGCCAAGCGGTTTGGCAATGAGCAGCCGGAACAAACGATTAACAGAGGTCCAACGTAAAAAAGCGATAGAAATATCTAAAGTTCTCTCCGAAAGTCGTAACTTTGCAGCGGAATTATCACCAATCGAATTGACTCAATGGGTGGTAGACCTGATAAACCTGGTTCCGGGACTGGAAGTTGAATATTACGAAATAGTAAACACAACAACACTTCAAACCGTGAATTCATGGAAGGAACCATCGATTGGGTGTATTGCAGTTTATTGTGGTGAGGTAAGATTAATAGATAATATAAAATACAAAACGATTGACAATTGAGAATTGCCAATTGAAAAAACAGAATTTATGTTAGTACACATTGTAAAATCGAAGATTCATAGAGTAACTGTTACAGAAGCAAACTTGAATTATATAGGTAGCATTACAATTGACGAAGATTTAATGAATGCAGCCAATGTGATAGCAAATGAGAAAGTGAGCATTGTCAACAATAACAACGGCGAACGTTTCGAAACTTATGTTATTCCCGGGAAACGCGGAACAGGAGTTATTTGTTTGAACGGTGCTGCTGCACGAAAGGCTCAACCGGGTGATATCATCATCATTATGGCATACGCCATGATGGAAATGGAGGAAGCACGGACTTTTAAACCGGCCATTGTTTTTCCAGATACTGCTACAAACAAGCTTATTTAATAAACCCATCATTCAAAGGTCTTTTTATTTTGCTTTTGATTCAACTGTTTACATTAAAAAAATGAAAGTCGTCATCATCAAATACAATGCAGGGAATATTCGTTCGGTACTTTTTGCATTGGAGCGAATTGGTGTGAATGCAATTGTAACAGACGATCATGATGAAATACGATCGGCCGACCGGGTTATTTTTCCGGGTGTGGGCGAAGCTTCATCAGCAATGAATTACCTGAAACAAAAAGGGCTTGACGTGCTGATATGTTCTCTGACCCAACCGGTATTAGGCATTTGCCTGGGAATGCAGTTAATGTGTTCATTTTCTGAAGAAAATAACACAACCTGCTTAGGCATTTTTGATGAGAAAGTAAAATTATTTCCTGTCAACGGATTCAAGATACCACAAATAGGCTGGAATAATATTACCCATCTAAAATCTACACTTTTTCAGGGAATTGCCGAAAATGCATATATGTATTTTGTCCATAGCTATTATGTTGAAAAATGCGAAGATGCAATTGCATTGACAAATTATGTCTCCGAATACAGTTCAGCCGTTCATAAAAACAATTTTTATGCCGTTCAGTTTCACCCTGAGAAATCAGGAGAAGCAGGTCAGAAAATACTTGAAAATTTCATTTTCAACCTGGCAGAATGAACCAACATTTCATACTTATCTTACTTTTTAAAAGCCCGTTAATCCTCATATAATGACATTTGAAATACAACATTCCGATCCAAATTCAAATGCCAGGGCGGGAATAATTACGACTGACCACGGTGATATAGAAACACCGATTTTTATGCCTGTAGGTACGGTGGCTTCAGTAAAAGCGGTTCATTTTCATGAACTGAAAGAAGATATAAAAGCTCAGATTATCCTGGGGAACACCTATCATTTATTTATGCGTCCGGGAATTGATACCCTGGAACGTGCCGGTGGCTTGCATAAATTTAATGGATGGGACAAACCGATACTGACTGACAGTGGCGGTTATCAGGTTTTTTCAATGTCAGCCAACCGGAAGTTAAAAGAAGAAGGTGCTACTTTCCGTTCGCATATTGATGGAAGCAAACACCTTTTCACTCCCGAAAACGTTGTTGACATTCAACGAACCATAGGAGCTGACATCATTATGGCTTTTGATGAATGTACTCCGGGAACAGCCGATTTTCAATATGCTAAAAAGTCGATGAAGCTTACTCATCGTTGGCTGGAACGCGGACTCTCCCATTTCGACAGGACAGAACCTAAATACGGTTATTCACAAACCTTTTTTCCGATAGTACAGGGATGTGTTTATCCCGATTTACGTCGGCAGTCGGCCGAATTTATTGCTTCTCAAAACAGGGAAGGGAATGCTATCGGCGGATTGGCTGTTGGAGAGCCGATTGATAAGATGTATGAAATGATCGAAGTTGTCAACGAGATACTTCCAAAAGACAAACCCAGGTATTTGATGGGAGTCGGAACACCTCAAAATATATTAGAGGGCATTGAACGGGGTGTTGATATGTTCGACTGTGTTATGCCAACCCGTAACGGACGAAACGGCATGCTCTTCACATCACACGGTATCATGAATATGCGGAATGAGAGATGGAAAAACGATTTCTCACCCCTCGACGAATATGGCACTTCGTATGTTGATTCATCGTATTCAAAAGCCTATTTACGCCACCTTTTTATTAGCAAAGAATTATTAGCCATGCAAATTGCATCGATTCATAACCTGGCTTTCTACCTCTGGCTGGTAGGTGAAGCCAGAAAACATATTCAGGCCGGTGATTTCACAACGTGGAAAAAAGGAATGATTGAAGAAACGGGAAGAAGGCTATAAGAAACGTTCCGTGTTCAATGTTTGAAGAGTTTGAAAGGTTTGAAGAGTTTGAAGTTTATAAAGCTTAAAAGGAATGAAAATCGATTATCATAAATTTGGTTTAAAACGAATTGACACCTATATCATTAAGAAGTTTTTGGGGACTTACTTTTTCTCCATCATGCTTATCTTAAGTATATCGGTGGTTTTTGATCTTACTGAAAAATTAGACAATTTTGTAGAACATGCTGCCCCGTTAAAAGCCATCATATTTGATTATTACTTAAACTTTATTCCGTATTATATGAATATGTTCAGTCCGCTGTTCTCATTCATAGCGGTTATCTTTTTTACTTCAAAGATGGCCTCCAATACCGAAATTATAGCCATCCTGTCAAGTGGAGTCAGTTTCAGGAGGCTTATGGTTCCCTATTTCCTTTCTGCAGCTGTCATTGCTGCCATCTCTTTTTCAGTTGGCGGATATATTATACCTCACGGAAATAAGATCATGCTCAATTTCGAGGACAAGTATGTCCGACCCATCAAGCAGGATAATGCACGAAACGTTCAGATGGAAGTTGAAAAGGGTGAAATCATGTATATCGAACGGTATGAAGTATCGAACAATACAGGATACAGATTCTCACTGGAAAAATTCGATGGTAAGAAACTTGTTTCAAGACTGACAGCCGAAACCATTTCCTGGGATTCGGCCTACAAATGGAAAGTGACGAATTATCTGCAACGGGACTTCAAAGGAATGCGTGAAAGCATTACAAAAGGATTCAGCAAAGATACCACCATAAAAGTTCAACCCGAAGAATTTTTCATTACTTCGGCAGAAGCACCGCAGCTCAACAATGCCCAGCTCGGAAGTTACCTCAAAAAACAACGAAACCGGGGGGTTGGAAATATTCAGGGATTTGAAGATGAATATTACAAACGTTTTTCAATGCCTTTGGCTGCTTTTATTATGACCCTGATCGGTGTATCACTCTCCTCCAGGAAAGTGCGTGGGGGTATGGGACTTCACCTGGGAATCGGACTTGCATTAAGTTCTCTTTATGTACTGTTCTCAACCATGTCCACTTCATTTTCGGTTAGTGGCGCTATGACGGCATTCAATGCGGTCTGGTTACCGAATGTTGTATTTCTTCTGATCGGAATATATTTGTACAGGACCGCGCCGAAATAAAAATAAGGAATGAGTGAGAAGAAGAAGTAAGGAGTAAGAGGTAAGAGGTAAGGAATAGAGATGAGGAATGTGTGAGAAGTAAGAGGTAAGGAGTAAGAGGTAAGGAAAAGAAATGAGGAATGTGAGAAGAAGTAAGAGGTAAGGAGTAAGAGGTAAGGAAAAGAAATGAGGATTGAGAGATGAGGAATGAATGGAAAGAGGTAAGAGGTAAGGAGTAAGAAATAAGAAATAAGAAATGCCGGGTTTTCAGATAAGCTGAATAACCCGGCATTTTAAATAGTAAATAGTAAATGAAAAAATAGTAAATCCTCTTATCTTTCGACTCTGATCGGGATATATTTGTACAGGACGAAAAAAAAAGGAATGAGGAATGAATGGAAAGAGGTAAGAGGTAAGAGGTAAGGAGTAAGAAATAAGAAATAAGAAATGCCGGATTTTTCAGATAAGCTGAAAGACCCGGCATTTTAAATAGTAAATAGTAAATGAAAAAATAGTAAATCCTCTTATCTTTCGACTCTGATCGGGATATATTTGTACAGGACGAAAAAAAGAGGAATGAGAGATGAGGAATGAGTGAGAAGAAGAAGTAAGGAGTAAGAGGTAAGAGGTAAGGAAAAGAAATGCCGGATTTTTCAGATAAGCTGAATAACCCGGCATTTTAAATAGTAAATAGTAAATGAAAAAATAGTAAATCCTCTTATCTTTCGGTATACTGTTTTTCGTAATATTTCTGATAATCCCCGTTAATGATATTATCCATCCATTCCTGATTGGTCAGGTACCAGTCGACAGTCTTTTCAAGTCCTTCTTCAAACTGGAGGGAGGGTTTCCATCCTAATTCACGTTGTAATTTAGTCGAGTCAATAGCATAGCGTAAATCATGCCCAGCACGGTCTTTCACAAAAGTGATCAGTTTAGCCGATTCTCCTGCTGCACGTCCCAGTTTTTTATCCATGATTTTGCAAAGTTCCCGAATCAGGTCAATATTGGTCCATTCGTTGTTACCACCGATATTATATGTTTCGCCGTTCACTCCGTTGTGAAAGATGGTATCAATAGCCCGGGCATGGTCGTTCACATATAACCAGTCTCTTATATTTTCTCCTTTTCCGTAAATCGGAATCGGCAGATTGTTCTTAATATTATTAATGGATAGCGGAATCAGTTTTTCAGGGAAATGATTTGCTCCGTAGTTATTCGAACAATTTGAGACAACCACCGGTAAACCGTAGGTATGGTGAAATGCCCGGACAAAATGATCGGAGCTTGCTTTTGCTGCCGAGTAGGGACTACGCGGATCATAAGCTGTTTCTTCGGTAAAAAAGCCTTCTTTTCCCAACGAGCCGTATACTTCATCGGTTGAAATATGATAGAACCTTTTTCCATCCATATTTCCTTTCCAGGATTCCTTGGCGGCATTCAACAAATTAGCCGTTCCAAAAACATTGGTTTTAATAAAAGCAAACGGATCAGTAATCGATCGATCAACATGAGATTCTGCCGCTAAATGGATCACTCCATCAAATTTAAAAGTTGCAAATAATTCGGGAATAAAGATTTCGTCGGTAATATCACCTTTTACAAAAGTGTAATTTGAAGCATCAGCCACATCCTTCAGGTTTTCAAGATTCCCTGCATAGGTTAAAGCATCTAAATTGACAATGTGATAATCAGGATATTTTGTGACGAACAGACGAACAACATGTGAACCTATAAAGCCTGCACCACCGGTAATTAAGATCGTTTTTTTCATTTTTATATTTTAGTTGTTGAGGTAGTACAAAGATACATCATTTCTTGGTCTTAACAACTTGTTGATAACTTTATGACAGAAAATAATCTGATATCATTCCTTTCGCCTACTTTTGCAATGTGGAGAAATTTTGTCAACATATTGAAAAACTATTAGCACAACACGATTATGTAGTTGTGCCTGGATTGGGTGGATTTGTAGTACAAATGCAATCGGCCCTGTTTTTACCGGATCATATTACACCGCCCCTTGCTACAATCGGGTTTAATCCCCTGATGCATCATGCCGATGGATTACTGGCCATTGAAATAGCCCGGACCGACAGGATCAGCTACAGGCTGGCGATGGAATATATCGACAACCAAGTGGAAAGTCTCAAGACTGGGATTCAGTCAGCCGGTAGTATACAATTCGGAAACCTAGGCGCTTTTTACAGCAATGAGCCTGGGATCATGTTGTTTTCACCGGAAGTAAAGGTTGGATTTTTACCTCAGAATTTCGAATTAACCAATTTGTATGTTTCTCAAAAAGACAAACAAATCACTGGTTCCACACCAAAAATAACCATATCGCTTCCATCCACCCGCATCTTCAAATATGCTTCGGCTGCCATGCTGGTATTCGGATTGTTCTGTATTTCGCCAAAGATTACGGACATGCGACATGTGGAGAATGCAGGTATCGGATCTTCGGTTTTTTACAATGCACCTGTAAAGCCTGTACCTGCTACAGTAACTGTACCGGTAATAATGAAGCCGGTGGTCATACCAGTCAGTCAGGATTCTGACAAATACCATGTGATTGTTGCCAGCCTTCCAAATCAGACCACAGCGGATGATTTTTGCAAAGAACTCATAACCGGTAATTTCAAAACGGCACATGTCTTATCACCTGCCAAGACTTTCCGGGTAGCCATTCAATCATTTTCAGACCGTAAAAAGGCAATTCTGTATATGGAAAATCTCCGCAAGACTGATAAACGCTTTGAAACTGCCTGGGTATATTGCAATAAGTAAAAAGATTCCAGAACCAAGATAAAAGACAAAAGACAAAAAAAAACTCAATAATCACATTAGAACACAACATAAATGAAAGAGACAAATGAAACATTTGGCTCTTTTTCTTTTTACCCTATAGTAATTAATATATTATGCGAATCAAGAGTTAAAAGACAAGATAAATAAAGGCAGCAGCCATCTTAGCGAAGATGTGTACGAGTAACCCTGCAGTAGAGCGCACTTTTTGCGCATTCTGTATTTTGACTTTTTCGTTAAGCCAGTTGAAGAAAGATTCAATTGGTTCTCTGACAGTCGAAACAGCATAGGAAAACAGGTCGTTAGCGGCTTTCTCACGCTGCCGTATGCAGTCAGGTTCACCCTTGACGAGTTTGACTGGCGTAAGAATTTGATAGTTTTGAGATTGCTCTCTGTGGGTGAAAAATTCATCATCTATGTATATTTTATCGGCAAAAACCATTCTGTTAGCCAAATAGGGATCAAACTCCTGCACAAAAATTTTGTAATCGTTGGCAGATGCAGGCGAAAAAGCCAGCATCTCAGGAAAAGGAATTGTGCCTTTTCGCCTGAATCCTAAATTGTGCAGTTTAAGTCCGTAGTAGTGCATATTTTTTGTTGAACAATAGCCCTTGTCTGTGATTTCTCTTGCTACTTTTGCTGTTCGATTTCTGCCCTTGCAAGTAACGACAGGAAATGAATCTATAAGGCTAATGTTCAGGTCGCAATCCTCTGGGATAAACCAAACGAATAAATGCTCAAGTAAATGTTGCCACGCGGGAACCAAGTTGTTTAATCGTGCATTATAGGCTTGATAAGTAGGCAAATCGGGAAACCAGTCGAGCCAATAATCTTTGATAAAATTGTAAACTTCCTTGACCTGTGTGTATCGTTGTTCGCTAACAACAAACAGATATGTAGTTAAAATTTCAATATCAGTGAATTTAGGTTTTGCATTATTGGAAAACCTTTGACAGTATAATTTAAGTTCTTTATCATGCAAATCGCTGATATATAGATAAATATACACTAATTTACTTGCTTTGTCTTTGGAAATCATAGATTAGGAAATTATGTGTAAATAATCTACTAATTTAATGATTTTCAAAGACTTATCAAAATATTTTAATATAGTTTAACGTACTAATTTATTAATAATCAACAGCTTAAAACAAACCAGAATCAAATGATTTTCAACCCTTGATTCGCATATATTATCTTCTCTTATATATTGGCTCTTGGTTCTTGACTCTTGGTTCTTGGTTCTTGACTCTTGGTTCTTGGCTCTTTGTTCTTTGTTCTTTGTTCTTTGTTCTTTACTCTTTACTCTTTGTTCTTGGTTCTTGGCTCTTTGTTCGTTTTTCTTTACTCTTTGTTCGTTTTTCATCAACCTGATTGTACGGAATAAGCACTTAAATAAAATTCTTCCCTCCTCCTTTCCATATCCAAATAAAATAACTATCTTTGCAACCGCTTTTCGAGTAAAAGCATTAGGTATAATCATTTAATAAACAAAAAAAATGCCCGTAAAAATCAGATTGCAACGTCACGGTCGTAAAGGATATGCATATTATCATATCGTGATCTCTGACAGCAAAGCGCCACGTGATGGCAAATTTATCGAACGTATCGGTTCTTATAACCCAAACACCAATCCTGCAACCATCGACCTGAAGTTCGAAAGAGCTTTATATTGGTTACAAACAGGTGCACAACCTACCGACACAACACGTAACATTCTTTCAAACGAAGGTGTTATGTTGAAAAAACACTTGCTTGAAGGAGCAAAAAAAGGAGCATTTGATGTTTCTGAAGTTGATGTACGCTTCGAAGCATGGAAAACTACCAAAGATTCGAGTGTTTCTAAAACAAAAGAACAATTGACTGCTGAAAAACAAGCTGACTTAAAAGCCCGTTTTATCGCTGAAACTGAAGTAAACAAAGCTAAAGCTGCAGAAGTAGCTAAGAAAAAAGCTGATGCAATTGCTGCTACTATTGAAGCAGCAGCTGAAGCTGCAACCGCTGAAGCGCCTGCTGAAGCACCTGCCGCAGAACCAGTTGCCGAATAACATTCGACAAGCATTATATTACAAAAACCCGAAAGAGATTTCGGGTTTTTTGTTATATTTAAAGTTCTGTTTCTCATGTAGAAATAAATAGTTATTTTTACAGTGAAAATACATCATTTTACAACAATCATAATTCGTCAATCATTAACCAAAACAACATATCAAATGACTAAAACAGTGAATATAGCGCTGCAGGTTCTACCCAGCTCAAAAACAATACATCCGTATGCCCTGGTGGATAAAGCCATCGAAGTAATAGCCAATTCAGGATTGAAATACAAAGTAACTCCTTTCGAAACCGTAATGGAAGGATCGTATGAAGAGATCATGAAAGTCGTCAAACTGGCACAGGATGCTTGTTATGAAGCCGGTGCCGACAGCCTGATGACTTATATCAAAATTCAAAGCTCAAAAGGGGACGTGACTATTGAAGATAAAATGGCGAAATACGAGTAACAGAACATTTCTTATAGTAACCGGTTCAACTGGCTTAATCGCAGGAAGCTAAAAGAATGCAATTGAAAAGTATTCCAACAAAGAAACCGGGGTTTATTATATCAATAAAATATGCCTGAGCCTATCACACTCCATTATGCTTATATTTACGAAAAGCAAGTCAATTAAATTAGATTAGAATATTCTAAAAACCTATGCTAAACGTATCCATTGTTCTTTACAAACACCTTGTATCAGAAATCACCCCGTTAGTCGAATGCCTGCGAAAATCGAACGTTGTTTCGCAGGTTTTTCTTATTGACAATTCCCCCATTGAAAATCCCGATTTCAAAACACCGGATGTAATCTATCAATTTATTGGAAAGAACTCCGGTTATGGTGCGGCTCATAACGTTGCCATTCGTCAGACATTAGAACAAGACCTCCCCTATCACCTGGTAATTAACCCGGACATTTCCTTTCAACCTGAGATACTTTCAAAAATTGAAGATTTTATGAATAATAATCCGGAAATCGGATTATTAATGCCCAAAATACTCTATCCGACAGGAGAAATTCAGTATCTTTGCAAACTGATTCCAACTCCTTTTGATTTGATAGTTAGAAGGTTCTTACCGAAAAACTGGACTCAGAAACAAACCGGGAAGTTCGAACTACACGCATCGGGGTATAACCGGATCATCAATGTGCCCTATCTATCGGGATGTTTTATGTTCCTGCGAACAGAAGCTATTCGAGAAGTTGGTATGTTTGATGAACGTTTTTTTATGTATCCCGAAGATATAGATCTTTCAAGACGCATACACAGACGTTTTAGGACTGTTTTTTATCCGGAGGTGTCAATTGTCCATGATCATGCACACAGTTCGTATATGAATACCAGAATGATGTTTATCCATGTGTTTAATATGATCAGGTATTTCAATAAATGGGGATGGATAATTGATAAAGAAAGAAGAAAGGTAAATAAAGAAATAAAGAATCAATATTTAGCTCATGGAACTTCTGGCAATACAAAGTAAAATTTACGAAATCAGAGGATGTAAGGTAATCCCAGACTTCGATCTGGCGATTATACTGTACAGAAACAAGTTTATTAAAGCGTGCGGTAAGACGTAATTCAGATCGTTTTCCGGATGACTTTATGTTTCAGCTGACTAAAGATGAAGCTAACTTATTATTATCAAGAAGGGTATACCAAACTGGCACACCCAAATACAATTTCAGTGCCTATTCACCTTTTGCTTTCACGGAACAAGGCGATGCTATGTTATCATAGCAGTATTGCGTAATGATATTGCAATAAAAGTAAACATTTCAATTATGCGTGCATTTGTTGCTGTTCGTCAGTATTTATTATCCAGCGAAGTTCAATCAAAGGAAATAGAAGACTTACGAAACCGTATCCAGGAATTAGAAATGCAGGGAGAAAAGACCTTGAGAATCATTCGTAATTTAGGAGAAGAAACCCTGGGCTCAATAAATGATTTAAGTGAAGACATTCGCAATGGAATAGATAACATCTATATTGTACTGACTGAATTGGCAGACAAAAAATCAAGTAAAAAACTATTCATCCAATAGGTTTTATAATTCATAACAAAGAAAACAAAGTTTGAAAATTTCTATTAAATTGATCATTAAAATTATATCTCATTAAAACTATCTTCATAAAAAAAAGAGAGATTAATATTTCAAAATATAGAAAATGAGTTTTCAAAAGTCAATTCAAAATATTATTTATAAAAACAACATTAATTTAAGCCTATTTTTTGGGTAGGAGGTAACTATGAATTTCAGCTTTATTCAAATTACGAGTGCTACGATGGTACTTTTTGCGATTATTGATATTTTAGGTTCGATACCTATCATTCTCAATATTAAACGCAAAGGGTTAGTGGTTTATTCATTCCGGGCAAGCATTGTCGCTTTTTTAATATTGGTTGGATTCCTTTTTTCAGGGGAAGCCGTACTCCGACTGTTTAATGTTGACATTCAGTCGTTCGCAGTAGCCGGGGCATTAATTATCTTTGTTTTCTCACTGGAAATGATCCTCGATGTGGAGATATTCCGGAATCATGGTCCTGAAGGAGGCTCGTCAATCATCCCTATTGCTTTTCCACTGATTGCCGGACCGGGATCATTTACCACCCTGCTGACCCTACGTGCCGAATATGCGACTGAGAATATACTGGCAGCCCTGATATTAAATATGATTTTCGTATATTTTGTTTTGAAATCGACCTCTAAAATCGAAAAGATGATCGGTGAAGGTGGCATTTATATCCTTCGTAAATTCTTCGGGATTATCCTGCTGGCCATTGCAGTAAAACTATTTACTACGAACATAGGATCCTTGCTACAGAAATAAGAGGTAAGGAGCGAGGAATGAGAAGTGAGAGGTGAGGAGAAGAAAGAAAGAAAGAAAAAGAAATAAGAAATAAGAAAAATATAAGAAAGAATAAGAAAGGAAAAAAGAGGCTGATAAATCAGGGTAATATTAGTTACCTTTATTTACCAGCCTCCTTTTTTGCTTTTAAAATTATCTTCTTACCTCTTACTTCTTATTTCTTACCTCTTACCTCTTACCTCTTACCTCTTACCTCTTATTTCTTACCTCTTACCTCTTACCTCTTACCTCTTACCTCTTCTTAATATTCAAACTTTCCAAACTCGCTTTCAATAAGCAACTCCGTCTTATCGGAAGCTTCGCAATATCCTATTATCTGAGCATCGATGTTGAATGATTTTGAAATATCAATCACGTGTTGTGCATGTTCTGCAGGCAGGTAAACTTCCAACCGGTGACCCATGTTGAACACTTTATACATTTCTTTCCAGTCGGTACCCGATTCTTTTTGTATCAGTTGAAACAAAGGCGGAACGGGAAACATATTATTTTTTACCACTTTCAATTGATCGATAAAATGAAGGATTTTGGTTTGTGCACCTCCCGAGCAATGAACCATGCCATGAATCTCAGACCTGAGTTCTTCCAACAATCGCTTAACCACCGGAGCATACGTCCTGGTGGGTGAAAGTACCAGCTTACCGGCATTCATTCCCAACCCTTCTATCTCGTCGGTCAGCTTTTTAGAACCCGAATAGGCAAGATCCTGTGGAATGTCGCCATTATAACTCTCGGGATATTTCTCTGCCAGATAATTTGCAAAAACATCATGACGGGCAGACGTTAAACCATTACTACCCATACCTCCGTTGTATTCTTTCTCGTAGGTTGCCTGTCCGGAGGAAGAAAGTCCCACGATGACATCACCTGCCTTGATATTGGCATTATCGACTACATCCGAACGTTTCATACGGCAGGTAACTGTACTGTCGACAATGATAGTCCTTACTATATCACCCACATCAGCCGTTTCGCCGCCCGTAGGATAGATATTAACACCCATCGCCCGTAGTTCTTCAACCAGTTCGTTTGTACCGTTTATAATGACTGAGATCACCTCACCGGGTATGCGGTTTTTATTCCGCCCAATCGTGGAGGACAATAAAATATTATCCGTTGCTCCCACACACAGCAAATCGTCAATATTCATGATAAGAGCATCCTGTGCAATACCTTTCCATACCGAGATATCACCGGTTTCACGCCAGTATACATAAGCCAGTGAAGATTTGGTACCGGCACCATCCGCATGCATGATGTTACAGTAATCGGGATCGTTGCCTAAAAAGTCAGGGATTATTTTACAAAAAGCCCTTGGATATAAACCTTTGTCAATGTTTCGTATCGCATTATGCACATCTTCTTTCGATGCCGAAACACCTCTTAAATTATACCGTTGATCGCTCATTATTCTTAGTTTGAAATATTTGAAGTTTGAAATGTTTGATGTTTTAAAGTTTGAAAATTGAAATGTTTGAAGCTAATTAACCAGGTCAATCTAATGTTCAACCCCCTGATTACCTTCCCGAAATGGAGATCATTTCTTTTATTTTATTATTGAATTTTTCTTCTTTTAAAAGCTTCTCCAAAGTCATATGCATGCGGTAGCACCAGAAGTTACGCGGATTACTGGGTACATTGATTCTTTCGGACAGTGGGTGTTCATTTCGTAAATCAACATCCAGTCCCATCCAATCCTGCCAGGGTAAAATGATCCACATTGCGTTTGAAAGTAAATGCTGATCAATGATCCGTTCGATGATCCATGTTTCGCAAACAGCCGGTGCAGGCCCCTGCATTCCTAACGCGCGGTTATAAAACCGTTGAGTCAATGCCGGATCTTCCTCCCACCAGGCACGTATCGGATTCATATCGTGAGTAGAAGTAGTACATACCGACCGGTAAGGGGCATCGGCAGGCATAGCGAATTCGGTATTCGGCTTTTTAGGCATTCGTTGAATCTCCAGGCTCAGTATTTCCAATGCGTTCATCACATCAGGCACCGAATCGGGCACCATACCAAGATCTTCGCCACACACTAACATGTTGGTGGCAGAGATAAGTGCCGGTAATTTCTTTAAAGCCTGCTGTTTCCAGAATTCGGTGTGACGATGGTAAAAATAATCCACATAAATCCGATCCAGGTTTCGGCGGTTATCATCGGTCAGATCTCTGAACGTTGCCGAACTATGCATCGATATCCGGGGATGAAATTTAGTGGGCTGCCGTGAATCACGAATAAAGAGCACCTCGCAATGCAAAGCGTACAACCCATCACGGATCAGGACTTCTTTGGTTCCAAAATTATATCCCAGTGTAGCAAAATGGGCTTCAATTTTCTTCTGGGTATCGTATTCAGGCTTGAACTTAAAGTTTTGCCAGCCATCTGTCGAAAGGTATTCACGGGAAACCTCATCGCTGTATTTCCCAAAGATTGCTTTGACAACATGTTCTTTCAGATAAGGTTTTAAGAAACGGTTTTCGTCCCACCGGAGTCCTTTCGATTCTATTTCATTTTTTGTAAAAGGCAAAGCCGTATGAAAAGTCCCTGTTAATCCCCAGACTGCATCCACCGGGATTTCCCATATCCTGAAAAATCCAAGGATATGGTCAATGCGATAGGCATCAAAGTACTCGGCTAATTTCTGAAATCGCTTCCGCCACCACTGATAGCCGTCCTTTTCCATCAACTCCCAGTTATAAGTAGGAAATCCCCAGTTTTGTCCGGTAACCGAAAAATCATCAGGGGGTGCTCCTGCCTGCACAGTTGTATTAAACAATTCAGGTTCAACCCACGCATCCACACTTCGGGGACTAACACCAATAGGGATATCCCCTTTTATGGCGATTCCGTTTTCACGGGCATAGCGATGCACTTCAATCAGTTGCTGATGGAGATGGAACTGGAGAAAATAGAACAGGGCAATTTCTTTGTAATAAGGAGTATCAACTGCGGTAAAGGTTTCGATGGCTTCCTTGTTGTACAAATTGAAGTTTTCCCATTTGCTGAATTCGGGTGTTCCATTCAAATCACGAAGATACGAAAAAGCAGCATAGGGCACCAGCCACTCCTTGTTGGATTCGAAAAATAATTTATATTCGTCGGAAGCGAATACTGCAGGACCTTCCTGGGGATAAATGATATTGAAGAATTCCCATTTTGTATCCAGTACTTTTTGATAGTCTGAGAAAGACTTCTCATTAAACTCTTTCTTTTTAGCCAGAAAGTAATCTCTTAATTTCTTTGTTTTTAGTTTTCCAATACTGTCCATATGCAGGTATATCGGGTGCAATGCATAGACTGAGACAGCATTATACGGATATGAATCGTAGTTGGTATGGTAGAGGATTGTATCATTAATAGGCAAAATCTGAATGATTCGCTGACCGGTTGATTTAGCCCAGTCCACCATTTTCTTTAAATCATTAAATTCGCCGATGCCAAAACCGTCCTCACTGCGTAGCGAAAACACAGGAATGGCTACTCCCGTCGATTTCCACGAAGGAATCGTCCGTATAAAATGTTCTTCTGTGACAACCGTTAGCCCTGTTTTATCAGCTTTATCAATGATCCGGTTGGGACCTCCCCCCCATGCCAGTACTTCATCTGTTTTAGAATCTACAATCAGGTATTTATATTCGAGCGGGAATTTAATTTTAGCAGCATCCAGAGAGGTGCTCCAGATGGGAAATAATGATTCATTCAGTCGCACTTTCTTTTTCACATTCCAGTTTCCCAATGAATCCTGATTCCCTATGACAGCAAAATGTCTGTCGGGTTCCATTTGTGGACAATTAAGCCGGAGAACAAGATTCTTTGTAGCGGCGACAGAAGATGAAACCTCAACTGACTTGCGCTTAAAAAAGCAATCCGAAAATGCTGTTGAAAGAAACGGGCTATCACCATAAGATGCCCGCCAGTTATCTATGACGGAAATATTTTCGGTAGATACCGGGAAATGAAAAGTACGTATTCCTCCATATTCAAAACTTAAAGTTTTATCTACATACTGGATAGCATACTGATACGATATCATTCCAACGGGTTCGATCTCTATCTCAACACCCCACTCCGACTTTTCGTTATAATGCATTCCGTATTTTTCAACAGAATTATCCCCCGTATGCAACAACAGGTCTAATGACTGACCCCATTGCGTCTTATAATGTATCTTAAATTGGATTTTCATTGATTTTCCACCTATAGTTCGATGCAAAATTACGAAAATAATGCCCAATAAAAAAGTTGAACCGGAAGACCATGAAAAGAAAGAGTGCAATCGATTGAATTATAAAGCAGAAAAGAATTAAATATAATGAGATGTGGTGATAATGTGGTGATGAGATGTGGTGATGTGAGGATGTGAGGATATGAGGATATGGTGATGTGAAAATGTGGTGATGTGATGATGTGTGAATGTGGAGATGTGAAGATATGGTGATGTGATGATTTTGTGATTAATGAGATGAAACCGGCAAATAAAAATTGGTAAAACATTTCAAATGGAGTCTGTGATTTCTAAATGCCTTCTTATGTCATCCCGTATTTTCGGGATCATTAATCACTCATCACTACTATTGATTCTCCTTTCGTTCATATCCCATTCGCATTAAACAAATAATAAAATAATTAATATCGTCTATCTGACATGTATATAATATGTACCTATATAAATACATTTTATTTACATGTTATATACATGTTATATACATGTTATATACATGTTATATACATGTTATTATAAAACAGAATAAGGAGGGGATGTGAAGGAAAGGCGAAGGAAATGGGGAGGAATACGGTAATTTCGGCATTAAAAATTTCAGACAAATCACTTTATAATTCTTTTTACCCGGTTTTATCTGTGATCGTGAATAGTCTATTATCAACCGGTATACTGCCGTCTGTAAAAGTAGAGTAAAAGTAATTTAAATCATATAGAAGGAATGTAATTAAATGCAGTAGAATTTTGAATTCGCAATCGTTAGTAATAAAATAAAATTACATTCACAAAGGGAGTTTATAATTTATAGGATAAAGAAATCTTTAAGTGCTAACGGTATAATGTAAAACGCCATTTTACTCTCAAAGAAAAACTTTAATATTAGCGCAGTAGAATTTCGAAAACCCAAAAGATAGGAATTAATTTCCTTTGTAGGTATAACAATGTAACATGGGCAGTTTTAATAACCCAGTAAAAATCTAACAAACGCAGCATTTTGATGGGAAGAAAAGATTTACTAATTATTCTTTGATATTTTTAAATTAAGAATACTTATTTCTCTGTAAGTAAGTCGAAGGTAAAATGCTATCATTGGATATAGAAAAAGAAAGTCTTTATATAGCTGGACGAAAATTTCGAAAACGGGCGATTTAAACAATCCAAATAGTATCTGCGTAAGTTTATGATCAAAGGTGTGAGTAAGTGCTGGAAAAGGCATTTAAATGTGCAACCCAGTCATTAAGGAAGGTACAGGTGTAACTAAGAATAACACGGGGAAAATATACTTATGGGGAAAATACGGAGGAAAATTTTAAAGCGGGAATGCTTTCGGAGATTTAATAATAACAAAAAATTAAGGGGCAAAGAAATTTGCTCCTTAACTATAATATCATATTTGTAAAAATAAAGTTTAACATAAATATTTAAAATTAAAATATATTTTGTATTTTTGGGGATTTAAATCTACAGAAAAGATTCACACAAATATTAATAAGGAGAAATATGGAAACGCGAAAAATTTACAAATGTTTTATATCATCACCTGGAGACTGCCAAAATGAAAGAGAATCATGTCAAAAAGTAATAGATATTATCAACTTTGGACTTGCTAAACACCTTGGAATAAACTTCGAATCGTTTATGTGGGAATATGATGTATTGCCAGATATGGGTAGAAACGGTCAAGAAATCATAGATGAATATGTAATTAAGTCAAATTATGATATTTTCATCGGAATAATGAAAAACCATTTTGGACACCCTACAAAAAAGGCAGGAAGTGGTACTGAACATGAATTTAATGATGCTCTTGATAGAAAAAATAATTCAATAGATTCTTTACCTAAAATTCTATTCTTTTTCGGAAAAGAAACTGTTGATCCTGAACTTTTCGATTTCGAGGAATATCAAAAAGTTAAAGGTTTTAAATCAAAGATTGGCAATGTAGGACTATACACTGAATTTAAAGATAAAGATAACTTTGAAACTAAACTTAAAGAAAAATTAGAACTTTTCATTAAGGATCATTCTCCGTTTGAGCGATCAAGTGAAAAGATAAAAGAAGTGGATTTAGTTCTTAAAAAATTAGAAGAGGATTTAAATGAATCACTTAAAACATATAATGAAAAAAGTCCTGTTTGGATTGAGCCTATTGTCAGTTCAAAAAGAGAAATACCTAAAAACCCTACACTAAATAATGAATGTAGAATTGAATTAAAAACAATTATTGATAATCCTAGTGATTTAATAATTAAAGCACCTCCTGAATTTGGTTTGACTACTTTAGCTCATTATTTAAAGTTAGAAGCATGGAAAGTAGGAAAAACATTTTTATATATTGATGCTAAAAAAACAAAGAAACATAAGGTAATTAAAGATATAATTTTTGAAGCTGAAAAACACTATTTCAAAAATGAAAATGAATTAGATTGTATATTGTTAGACTCAGTTTACTTTGATGAAAGTGGTGTAATGCAAATAATTAAAAATATTTGTGACGCATTTAAGAATACTCCCATAATTGTTTTTAACACACTTGACAATAATTTTTTCTTAAAATCAGATGATGATGATAAAGTTGAAATAAAGAGAGAATTCACTTCTTATTATCTCTTGCCTCTACCACAGACAGAAGTAAGAAAAATAGTTTGCTCTTATTCAAATTTAAAATCACTTGTAGAAGATGATGATGTTATATTAAACAAAGTAACTAAGGATTTAGAAATTCTTAATATGCACAGAACAGCAAAAAACTGTATTTCAATTTTGCGTGCTTGCTTTAAAATAGGTAATGACTATTGTCCAGTTAATAGAACAAAACTACTTGAAACAATTTTAAATACAATTTTTGAGGAATACGAAATACCAACATATTATGACAAAAAACCTGATGTAAAAGATTGTAGTTTTGTATTAGGATATTTCTGTGAATTACTCGTATTAAGAGAAGATTTTGAGTTTAATGAGGACTTTTTCAAAACTAAACTTAAAGAATTTTGTGAAGATAATTACATTGAATTAGACTTGAATTACTTATTAAACATACTGATTGACAACTCTATATTTATTAAGCTAAACTCAGGTTCACATTACTTCAAAAATTCATATTGGGTTTTCTACTTTATAGCTCAAAGAATGAATATGAATAAAAAATTTCTACAAATTGTTTATGACAACAAAAAATATGTAGATTTTCCTGAAATTATGGAGTTTTATACAGGTATTGATAGAAATAAGGAAGATGCCATAAATTTATTGAATAAAGATTTAGACGAAACATTATTGATTATAAGAAATAAAGTAAATATCCCTGATAACATTAATCCGTATAAATCTATTTCATGGAATCCAAATATTGAAGCATTAGAAAAGGAAGAAGCAAAAATTAGTTTAAATGTTATTTCATCTGGATTGCCTAATGAAGTTAAAGACAAGTACGATGACAAAAACTACAACCAATTAAAACCTTACGATCAAGTAATTAATTCTGTATTTAGAGATTATTCATTTTTAATTTTAATGAATCAAATTACTGCAGCTTCAAGAGCATTAAGAAATAGCGATTTTGTTGAAGCAAATATAAAAAAAGAACTATTAGATAAAATTATACAATCTTGGAACGAAATAAATAAATTACTTATAATATTGTCTCCTCTTCTTGCTGATAAAGGGAATGTAGCTTTTGAAGGTGCTCGCTTCCAACTTGCAGAGGATGATTTTTTAATTGATGATCCTAAAGAGAAAAGAATGGCAGTATTTTTATCAGTTCCTACAAATATTGTAAAGTATTTTAAAGATGATTTATTTTCAACAAAGATGGGTCCATTGATAATTGACAAGGCAAAAAAGGAGACAAATAGTTTACTTAAACACGAATTGATGCTTCTAATAATTGCAGAAAGACCAAATGGTTGGAATAAAATTATTGATAATTATATCATAAGCCTTGATAAAAATTCATTTTTCTTATCAGATTCATTAGAAGTCATAAATTTCAATATTGAATATAAGGCAACAGAAACCAATGAAAGGAAAATCCTTGAGATGCTAGCCAGTAAATGTAGAACAAAACATATATTACAAAAAAACAATCCTGATTTAGGATTAATCAACAGACTTAAAAAACTTGAAGGCGGAGCTAAATATTGATCAAATACACAAACCATTGAGAGAAAAAAAAATTGGAACACAGATCAATAACTTTTGTGACGTAGGATGTCAACTTCTTTTAAAACTGAAGGCTAGATTGTAAAACACACCTAAATTCATTGGCTGATTAAAATGCATTTCCCAGGTTATGCTCCTACATTTACTTTGTCGAAAGGAGATATTGATCCCGTAATCCGACATATGCATAGTCATTGGCGGTTATAATAAAAAAAATCACATATGTAAATATTTAAGACAAAAATGGAAAAAACAAAAAAAGACAAATCCAATTACTTCGAGTATTTTATTGTCATTATTCTTGCAGTATTAGTGACGGCTATAATAATTATACAAATTTCAATAAGCAACAATAGACAATTAAACCCCCTTGAAACAAGCTTATTTAGTATTCTACAATTTATATTTTCTCTTGGCTTCGCTTGGGTTTTAGCAAAAATATCATTCAAATCTCAATTTATTAAAAGCCAAAAACAATTCGCTATTGCAGCTTTTAGAAGAATAAAAGAAATTGACATGACAATTGAAAGGGTACTAAATAGAATATCTTCTCAGATGAAGACGACTGACCCAAATACTTACAAAGAATTAGATGTGATTTTTGAAATAGCAAAGGGAACTAGACAGAGTATAAAATCTTCAATTGCTGACTGGAGTGATATTATTGGTGAGGAGTTAGCAACAATTGAAAAAATTGAATTATTATCTAATATAGAAGAAACAATTTATGATAGAATTAGTAATGACTTTTTGCCGAACACTGAAGAAAATCAAAAACTTTTAGAAAAATTAGAGCAAAAACAAAAAGAAGTAATAAAACTAATTGAAACATTACCACCTTCTTTGCAAACTCAAACAAAAAAGGAGAATAATAAACTTACTTCCCTTGAAACTATGAATACTAAATTTCAAAAGGAAATTGATAAAAATAATTATTTATGCCTTGATGGGTTCTGGGATGAAACATTTCAGAAAGATATTTTACATTTCAAAGTTGGTGACATTTTGACTGTTCACCAAGGTGATGCGGGTAGTCGTATTGGAGCTATGATTGCTTATGATAAAGAGGGGAATTCTGTAGGTGTTATTACCAATAGCAGTCTTGGTTTATTAGATTACGATACATTTTTCGATAGATTAATTTCATTTTTACACAAAAGTGTTTTTGATGTTGAAATTTTAGAAATAAGAAAAACACCTTTAAAAACTAAAAAAGAGGAAAGGCATTACTTCATAGTTAAAATACTATGAAAGTAATAACAACACATCCATGGTCAATGGGTGACTGACATGTCGCTAGGCGATAGAGAACGTTCCCTCAAACAACCTAATGCAAATAGACTCGGCTGTAAGAAATGGTTATCAAGTCAAAATGAATGAACAAGTTGAATATGTCGGAACAATAGAATTCAGAGCAAGAAGATATTAATAAATATTTAAAATTCACGGAACGACTGAAACATAAATACGTAGGTAACCAGTAAATCAATAAAGAATTCTATGATTTTAAGCCTATTTTTAAGCCTACAATAAAAAACCTCTTAAACAACTGGTATACAGCTAATTTAAGAGGTTTTCAAGAGGTACTTGGCGGATTCGAACCGCCGTGTGCGGTTTTGCAGACCGGTGCCTAGCCACTCGGCCAAAGTACCTTGTTTTTCGGTTTGCAAAGATAATATTTTTTTGCTTGTGAACAAATATCTCAGTAAGAAAAAATAAAAAAAACTCAAAGATCAAACCGTTTAATGGTTGTCGTGTTGTCGATGGTCTTGAAAATCACGCAGTAGGGCTCGTTTAAAATCACGTTCGGCTTTATAATATTTGAAAAGAGTCTCAGGTTGCAACAGTTTTCGGAGTTGAATGTGATAATTTTTGAACAATTGAGCTTCTTTAAATTGATAATTCACATACCTTTCATTCAAATCGGCATAATTGGGCTTTACATTCTTAGCATTCCTAAGAGCTGCTCTGAAAGCATCTCTGTTTTCCTGATGCATTTTCCAGAGAGTCTTCTCATATTGTAAGAAAATAGGTTTAACATTCTCAATTTCTTTAGGGGATAATTGAGCCTGGGTTATCAGGTTTTGCCACTTACGTTCATGCATTTCTTCAATCCGGGCAGACCGGTCATTGTCCTGAGCAATTATTGAGTTGCTTAAAATCATCAACAATCCTATAAAGGCATATTTCATCAGTTTCATATAGTTCGTTTTTAAATATTATTTTGACGGTTCATCCAGATAAACATCCACCATAGAATTTTCATCTACTTGTGAAAGCACATACGATTCGTAATTTTCGGCATTCCGGGTTACTGTATTTTGGTTGATGGTATAAAACACCTGAGTCAGAATTAAAATTCCAACAAACATGGCAGCCATATACATCCATCTTTTAATGCCGATCCGGAAAATAGGTTTCTTATATCCAATCTGTTCTTCGATACGGAGAGCAAATTGATCGAAATAATTTTCAGGAACGCTAAAAGGCAATTCTTTACTAATTTCTTCTATCAATATGTTTTTGTTGTTTTTCATACTACTTGTTTGACTATTTAAGTTCAGATAAGTTT
>Ga0302285_10000331_pt1 | contig 26888 bp, 51 predicted proteins | sample III_Fen_E2_2_FD_200455 | JGI IMG/M metagenome (GOLD analysis project Ga0302285, IMG submission 200455) | Peat permafrost microbial communities from Stordalen Mire near Abisko, Sweden - III_Fen_E2_2 | ecosystem: Environmental > Terrestrial > Soil > Wetlands > Permafrost | place: Sweden: Abisko... | reverse complement strand
CTTTAAAATATCCATTTTATTCTAATTATACCCTTGAAAACTAGAGCATTTGGAAGCATAAGAGAGTATTTAAGAGATAAAATTTATTAAAATATTATCTGACTATAATATAAATAACTGGAGCTTGAAAAAGCTTCTTTTTATTGCCTAAAAATAATTAAAAAATATCAGTTGTTTCTACATTAATTTGTTGACATTATCTAAACACGAGCGTATAATAGTATATATAGAGAACAGAAACAAGTTACAACTTGTAACTTACATAGGAATAAAACAAATTAATATTAAAAGTAAAAAATATATGGTTATGCTTAATCCTGAAAAGCATATAAGGAGATCAAAATGAGAGAATTTGAAGGAATTTTAAGACTACAAGGAATTGGAATAGTTGAAGGAATCAAAGCTATTAACTTAAAGGTTGGAGATGAAAGAGTTTTTAATTTTGGATCAACTGAAAAAATAATAAGAATTGAATCTAATAAAACTGGTAAAAGTGTAATAGTTACTTGTGAATATATCAATGAACATGCAAGACTTGAAGATGGTAAATGGATTTCTGAAATGCAAGAAGATACAAGAACTATAAGAAACGACACTATAATAGCAGTAAAAGAACTTAATCCAGTTGAAGTAGTTCAAGAAATTGTAGAAGTTGAACCTTCAGTATTAGAAGAATTAAAAAAAGAATCTTCAAAGGTAATTTTATCAATCAATACTGAATCTTTAGAAACTCAAAAAGAATCATTTGAAGTTGTTAGCACTTTTATAGATAAAATATATAAGACTATTGAAGAATATAATTTTGAAAATGAACAAAACGAAATAGAATTAAAAGGAATTGCAAATCATTTAAAATATTACTATAGTTTATTAGATGAAATGATAGAAAAACAAATTTGTCCAAATGCTAACGATTTTAATAATATTGAAACTTTAAAAACTGTATATATTACAAACTGGAACGAACTACCTCAAGAAATTCAAGAGTATGTTTTAAGTTGTGATAAATATTGGATCAACCTACAAGAAGTATTAATATATAAAGATAATAAAATAGTTGTAACAATTGGAATAAGTGGACATCATAAACACGATATAGAAATTAATAGTATTGGAGCAGGCGAACTATTCCAATGGAATTTATATAAAGGCTATACATTAAATAATTTAGAAGTATCAGCAGACAAACAAGAAAACAAAAACAAAGTTACTCATAACAAATATGATGAGATGTTAGATAACTATGAAATATTACCATTTAAAATAAATACAGATAATGAGGAACTTAAAAAGGTAATTAATATCTATGCAGATAATGAAACAATAGAAGCTACTAGAACGATTTACAGAGGATCAATAGATAAAGGTATATTGTATGAACTTTATCAAAACAAGGGCTATAGGGATTTATATATTGAATATTACCAAATGAATATATATAACAATGAATTAAAAACAATATTGACTTATTGCGAGGGTGATTTCATAGCAGAAGTTTACAATTCAGAAGCAGATTACAATGCAGGAATTGAAAGAACTAAAAAGTTCATTGATGAAATGTAAAATAAAAAATAAGGTTGTTAATATAAATACTAGTTAATACTAACAACCTTATATATAGATAAAATTAAGCTCATATAAGCCACAGAACGCTCACAAATCAAAATATAGTATAAGTTACCATTAAAAACAAAACACGCTTAAAACTTCTATATTGACTACAAAACCACCAGAAAATAATTTTTGTTTATATATTAATTTGTTATTGACTTTGATTTAATATAGCATTATAATTAATACATAGATAAGAGATACCACGGAAATAAATTAATGTGATTAAGGGGTTGTTGAATATGAAACAAGGCAATATATATGAAACTAAAAAATTAGGAGCTATAAAAATAATAGTACTAGGCAAAGTAGCAGTAAGAGTGCATCAATACATAGGATATAAAGGCAAACCCGAAACATTTAACTTATCAATTGATGAGCTTGAAAGATTAGTAGGTAAGTTGGAGGATTAAAATAAATTAAAACTGTGAAATAATTAAATCAAAAGAAAAGGAAGTTATTAACGATGAATATATATGTATCTAAAGTATTAAAAGAACTACAAGAAAATGAAAAAGATATTTTAATGGTAGGAAGTGCACAACTTAACAAGGCAGATAAAGAGATGTTAAAACAGTTAGCAAAAGAATATAATAAGACAATAATTTTCGCAACTGTAAAAGATATAATTTTTAATAATAATGATAATATATTAGTTATAGTGTAAAGGAATATTATGATAAACTGATTATTTTAAGGGAATATGTAGATTAGTTTTCTATTAATTTGTTTAAAATCTATGTACAATTAGATTAAACCATGATATACTAAGTACATAGATAAGAGATACATAAAAGAAATAAATTAAATATAAAGGTGGTTGTTAATATGCTAAGTAATAAATTAAATAATGAAGTTGAAGAAATGGAAAAAGAGTTAAGAGAAATAGAAAAGAGAGAAACTTTATTAAAAATAATTTTAGATAAAAAGAGAGAAGAATTGAAGAAACAAAAAGAAAGTGATAGAGACATTATAGAAAAAAAATTTACAAAAAATGTTTTAAGTCTAGAAAATGTTGATAGAGATGTTTATATAACATTTGATATAAAAGCAAATTATAAAGGTAATATAAATTTAAAAGATTTCAATAATAACATGTCAGAGTTAGAAAAATGGTTAAAGGAACAAAAAATATATGCTCATTCTGCATCAAGTTTTAGAAATAGAAGTATCCAATGGTATAATATGAGTTTGTTAGAACAATTAAAAAATCTATGTTGGGAAGTAAAGGGCGATAAATTAGTTGGGTTAGATTGGTAATAGTAATAAAGAGATAACTACTATTTTTTTGTAGTTCCTTTTTAAAATCTAATAAAAACTAATAAAGATTTTATATAGTTAACAAAAGAAGGTCTAGAGCGTATAAAATAATATTAGAAGAATATGAAATAGTATGTTAAAATTAGTAAAATAAACCGTAATAAAAAGTATATAAAAAAGAAAGGAATATAAAAATGGATAAACTATTTGAATTTAAGAAAACAATTAGTCTAGGTGAAGATAAAATTTCTGTAAATGAAGAAGTATTTAAAAAATATATTCATAAACATGGAGCAACTGCATGTGGTGATTGGTTAACTGGTGATTGTTGCAGATGTATTGAAGACGGCATAACAGACGAAAAGATTCAATTTAATTGTAAGGAATATAGAGAGAGTTTTGATTTTGCTGAAGCTTTAGCAAATGCAGTAGATAAGTAATAATTATAATTCAGGAGCTTTTAATAAGTTCCTTTTCTTTTACATAGAACTAATTGAAAATAATAATCAATAGTAAATAAAACATGAATTTTATCAATAATAATTATCAATTAAAATTAGGAGGAAGAAAATGAAAATTGAAAATGGAATTTTAAAAATTACACAAAGTAAAAGAGATGTAGAAAGAGCAATGGAAACATTATTACAAGAAAGGATGAATATTAGAAAATCTATAAATAATATGGGTGGTTGTTACAGAAAAGAAGATTGTCAAATTAGACTTGAATTAATTAATAAAGATGAAATAATTGGGGATATTTTATATAGAATATTTGATATTCAAGATCATGAATTTATGGATATCAAAAACGATTATAATATTAATATTGAAATAGACTAAATTAAAAAAAATAAAAAAGAAAGAGGTATAAAAATATGAGAAAACAAACATTTGTAATTAGTGCATTTCCTGCATGTGGAAAGAGTTATTGTTTTAGGAATCATCAAGATATATATGCTATGTTAGATAGCGACAGTAGTGAATTTAGTTGGGTTAAAGACGAGAATAGTAATAATACTAAAGAGAGGAATCCTGAGTTTCCTACGAATTATATTAAGCATATCAAAGAGAATATAGGAAAAGTTGATGTAATATTTGTATCAAGCCATGATAATGTTAGGAAAGCTCTAAAAGAGAATAATATTAAAGTTATTATGGTATATCCTAATAAAGATTTAAAAGTAGAATGGATAAGAAGATTTAAAGAGCGTGGAAACGATGAAGGATTTATTAACTTTATATCAAGTAGCTGGAATAACTTTATAGATGATATAGAGAATGAAGATAATGGATTCTTAAAAGAAAGATTAAATAATGAAAATAATTACTTAGATTTAAACTTTTTATATGGTTGTTTTGATAATTCAATGGGTAATTTAACTTGTTTATGGAGTAATTAAATTACTCATTTGAATAGGTTATGATAAATTAATATAAAAAGCAATTGACAATTAAAAATGGAAAGTTTATACTAATATTAATAAAAATAAATTAAAGTAAGAAGAAGAAATGTAAAATGAAAGAATTAATAATACCAGTTAAATTTGAAAAAGGTGAGATATTCTATACAATAAAGCAAATCAAAGAAGAAAAAGTTTGTCATGTATGCGAGGGTAAAAAGACAATTACATACAATGATAAAGTTATGAGATGTCCTGAATGTATGGGACAAGGTAAGTTTGTATCTAACAAGCAAATTCATGTAGTTTGTGATGAACCATTCCAAATAACATCTTATAAAGTCAGTTTAGATAGTAATCTTAAAGCATCTGTAAAATATAAAGGATATTGTGGACATAGTAATTTAAATAGAGCTGAGGAAAATTTATTCTATAGCAAAGAAGAAGCACAGTCTAAATGCAATGAATTTAATAAAGAAAAAATTTATATTAATGTAAAAAATATTAATATTCAAGATTCATTCAAATTAACTCCGCCATCAATAGATAAAATTTCTGAAAGATTAAATTATTATAAAGTTAATAAAAAATTTGATAAAGATATTACAATTAATAAAGAAAATATATTATTGGACGGATATGTGACATATTTAATTTGTAAGTTGTTAAGTATTGATATTACTAGGGCAATAGTTGAAGATGTGGTAATTGATGCAGAATAGTATGTAGGCTTAAGGATATCTTATACGGGGGTATCCTTATACAGGCATATTAAATAAAAAATATGTTTAATAAATATGAAGGAAGAGAGAATTATGGGTAATAAAGTACAAGAATTTTTAAATGAAAGGTTTGGTGAGGTAAGAGCAATTGAAATTGACAATGTAATTTGGTTTATGGGTTCAGATGTTGCAAAAGTATTACAATATAACAAAGCTACTGATATGACAAGGAATTTAGATGATGATGAGAAGGATACGCAAACTTTGCTTACCCTTGGAGGGGAGCAAGAATGTTTAGTAATTAATGAAAGTGGATTATATAATTCAGTATTATCTATAACTAAAAGAAATCCTGAAAGATTTAAGATAGCTAAAGATTTTAAAAAATGGATCACAGGAGTAGTTATCCCTGCAATTAGAAAAGATGGAGCGTACATAAATGGAGAAGAAAAAGTATCTGGTGGTGAAATGTCAGATGATGAATTTATTCTCCAAGCTATGACTATTTTACAAAACAAAGTAACTAGACTGAAAGAAGAAAATTTATTATTAAAAGATGAGAATGCTGAAATGAAACCTATTGTAAGTTTGGTAGACAAGTTTGTAAATACAAATAATTGTTATGATATTGGTACATATGCTAAAATATTAGAATCTAAAGAATTAGGGAGAACAAGACTATTTGCTTGGTTAAAAGATAAAAAGATATTAATGTCTAATAATGTACCTTATCAAGCTTATACAAAGTATTTTAAAGTTATTCCAGTAATTAATCAATGGACAGGACAAACTAACTATAAAACACTTTTGAAACCTATAGGAATTACATACATATATAATAAATTATTAAAGGACGGCAAGGTTATAGAAAAACCTTTAGAAAAAGTAATAGAAGATTTAGCACCAGCAATTTAATATATTATATAAAGTACTACATAAAGAATTAAGGTGTAAGGAGGGATTATTTGCAGGGTTGTTTATAGTCTCTTTTGAGAAAAAAAAATAACTTCAGGAAGTTAACGATATGTGGAAAAATTTAATTGATATAAAGAATTTATACTGGTATCAGCGTTTAATATTATTTATAAGCTATTATACATATGATTTGAAGCATCTTATATATAATAGAGAACTACTAATATATAAAGATAAAAATACAAAAGGATATATGCAATTTAGAAGACAGAATATATTATTTCATGTAAAGAAAAGAGATAAAAATAAAATTTTCAAGAGATGGGATAGTAAGTATTTTGTTGTTTAGAGTTCCAATCAAACTTGCATTTTAAAGCAAAGCAGATAAAAATAATTTTAAGGAGATGATTTTAATGAAAACATGTAAAGATAATTTTGAAATTCCAATAGAATTACGAGGTGAAGATGTATATGATATGTTTTATATATTTGATGATGAAGATGAAGCAATAAACTATGTTATTGAAAAATATAAAAAAGATAAAAATTTACTTATATCAGATCTATACGAAGAAGAATTTATGCGTGAAGAATATGGAAAAGAAAATTATTTAAGGAGTGCTTCAATTGAAGGAACTTTAATACTAAGTGAACTTATGAATGGTGAATATATGCTTTGGGATGCATATTAATGTTTTTAATCAAATTCCACTTTTAAATGGTTTAAAATACTATATAATAATAAATTAAAGGAGAGACTAATGTGGAAATAGAAAGGAAATTTTTATTTAAAGGTAATATAGAAAAAATGTGGACATATCCAGTAAAAGCAATAAAACAAAGTTATTTGTCATATACACCAGAAGTAAGGATCAGAGAAAAACAAGATAAATATTATTTAACTGTTAAAAGTAAAGGTGATAAAGTTAGAGAAGAATATGAACTTGAAATATCCCAAAATACATATGAAGATTTATATAAAAATAGACAACCTAACAGTTTAATTAGTAAATTTAGATTTATAGTGCCTTTGAAAAATAATCTAAAAGCAGAAGTTGATTTTTATGAGAATGTATATGTTGATGATACTAATTCATTAAAGGTAATTGAAGTAGAGTTTGAGTCTGAAGAAAAAAGTAATAGTTTTATTATTCCAAATTGGTTTGGTAGAGAAGTTACAAATGACAATAGATATAAGAATGGTTATATAGCTAAGTATTGGGATAAAGATAATTTTTTAATATAAAGGAGTAGTAAAAATGAATTATAATGATTTAAATAGAAATAAAGAAAAGATTAAAAATTATTTACAAAAAAAATTTCCTATAATATTAGAACAGGAATTTAAATGTCCTACATTTTTAATAGGTGGAGCAGTTAAAGATATTTTAAATGATAGAAAGCCAAAAGATTTAGATATAGTAGTCCTGAATGATTCAGATTGTATTGAATTATTCACTGAATATCACAAATTAGAATTTATAAAGAATTCTTTTGGAGGATATAAAATTAATTATAATGGATTATTAGTTGATATGTGGAATACCAATGATTTATATAATGTTTTAGAATATACATATGATGGCTTATTTTATGATATTAATAATGATTATATTATTCCAATAGGATATGTGTGGAGTATAAATAATGGTTGTGTAGATTCCTTAAATAATGACTTTATACATCCTTTAAAGGAGCGTAGAGAAGAAAGAAGGGATAAAATTAGAAAAGATTTATGTAATAAATAAAAAATAAGCTGATAAAAATCAAATTTTAATTGTAAAATATAGGAGGGAAATAAAATGACCAAAGGTGAATTTTTAGAAAAAATAAAAGATTATCCAGATGATATTGAAATAAAAGTTTATGATATGATGAATGGTAATTGCAGATTAAGTAATGTAAAAGAATGTGTTGATGTAAAAGTTGAGTGGGGTGGTACTTTAGGTAATCCAACTAAGAAAATTATAAAAACACCATATATACAAGTTTGGTAAAGGAGGTAATACATATGAGTATAAATATATACAGTAAGATTGTAGAAAGTTGTACAAAGGAAAATATCAATATAAATTTAAGCTTTGTGGGAAAAGTACAGGAATTATTAGAACGTGGTACTTCATTAGAATGGATTTTGAATAATATAAGTTGCTTAGTATAAAAAATAATTCAATAAATTAATGTAAGAAGTATTGCAATTTATAAAGAAAAGATTTATAATGAATATAAGATAAGAGTTACGGAAATGCTACATAAAAAGTAATTAAATATTAATGAGGAGTGTTTTATATGGAACTTGTAAATTTTGAAAGTTATAAATCTAGATCAAATAATTTGATAGCATCAAATAGTACAACTAAAGGAAATTATCATAAAGGGGAGCAATTTTATAAGGGGTTAGAAGTTAGAAAAGAACTTTATTCAATCAAAGGGATTAATCAAGAATACTGGAATAACTTTGAGAGTAACAGTGGTAAAACTAAATCAAGCCTACCTCAATATAAGAGTGCAGTTAAAAGATTTATAGATGCAATTGATAAAGATATTTTAGAGATTAATACTAACGAGTTAGAAAGCTATTTAAATAATTTTGAAGGTGTTACTAGAAATAATCAAGAAAGATATATAAAATCATTCATAACTTTTAGTATAGAAAATAATTTTGATAAGGCTTTAAAGTACACAGACAATAGCTTAGTATTGAGTTTAATACCTAATGAGTATAGAATGTTAATAAATGTATTAATGAATAAATAAGAGTTCTTTTAGCTTAGTACATGTTAAATCGTGTACTATCATAAGAGAATTAAGAATGAAATTAGGAGGATATTGATATGCCACAAATAAAAAGATATGAGACTATAGTTAAAAAATATATGTACGGGAACAGAAACGCAACTATAGAAGGATTAAAATTAGAACTAGAAAAATATAATATTAATGCTAACTTTATAAAATCAGAATTTGAAAAATACGAACCTTTGAAATTTGTTCATATTCCAACCGAAGGATATGAAATGTTTGAGATTTTCAAGTTAATTAAGTTATGTAATAATTGGGAGAAAGACTTCAATACAAGTTTATTAAAAGCTGTTACAAAAAATTATAAAAATATTAGTGATTATATAAATACAATAATAGATAAATTAATTCCTGTATTAATAAAGAGCAATAAAAAATCATCTAAACAATATGATGATTATAAACATAAATTTATGTCATTAAATTTAGCAAAAATACAAAAAGAATATTCTATGATAAAATACTTATATGATGATTTCGTAAAAGATAACAATGAATATAGAGATGTTGATATTAAAATAGAATATATAGCTAGATTCATTTCTAAAAATTATAGAGATAGAAAAAGAAATATTCCATTAGAAATAAATGTTGTATGTCAATCATTAAATGAAAAGGAAATAAAGGCAGTTGATTTAGAGGAAGTTGAATCTGTTAATAAAAGCGAGTGGACTACAACGGTTGATAAGAGAATTATTGGTGGTAGAGAAGTGACTATAACCGTAAGATGCAATAAACCATCACCAGAAGCTTTAAAGAACTTAGCTGATGGTTTAAGATATTTATACAATAAAAATAATATGTTGGCTTAAAATAGTTCTTTTAATCGGAGTTATAATATAATTAAATATTGAGGAGTTGATATTCATGAAGAAATATGAAAATGGCTTTGTAGAACAATTAATAAAAGATGGTGAATATATTTTAGAGAAAGAATCATTTAAATTTAGAAAAGCAAAAGTTTTAGAATGTGAATCTATATTAAATAGTGAATATAAGGATTCAGTAGGAAAAACATTTGATGTCTTGTATAGTTATGACTATGAAGAAATGATTTGTATACAGTATAATGATGAAGAATTATGGCTTAAGGACTGGGAATATGAGTTTGTAGATGATTTACCTGAGTATATTAAAGACAAGAAAGAAATATTAAAACTAAATAGAACAAAAGAATTTTATGGTGGATTGTGGCTAGATTATGACTTTGATGGGAAATATGAAATTAAGAATAATTGCAGTTTAAAAGTGGAATATGTATTAGAAGATAGTAAAGAATATGAGTTGGCAACGAAAGAAGAGTATGAAAATGAATTAGTTGAAGCAATTAATAGAAGAAAAGATTATATAGAATCTAAAATGTCAGCATATGAAAAAGAATTAAAAGCTTTAGAAGATTTAAAAAAATAAAAGACAATAAATCAAGAGTTTTATTGAAAATAATTATCAATTAATAATTAAGGAGTGATTAAAAATGAAGCAATACAAGATTATAAACAACAATGATTTTTCTAAAGTTATATGTATATCAGATATAGTAGAAACAATAATAGAAGAACATAATAAAACTGACAAAGAAGTAGTTAATGAAGTGTTTGAAAATTTAAAATCAATAATAGAGCTATCTGAAGAAAATCATGTAGAACCAAAGAGCATTAATTATGAAATTAGGTTTGATTTACATGACAATAAATTTAAATTCTTTTAAAAGCGTTATTTCATTAAAAACAAGACCTTTAACACAACATACGGTATTTTAAATAGATACATAACTGTATGTTGTGCTTATATAAATAAATTAAAATTATAATAATAAATAATGAGGAGAGCTGAAAATGCCTAAAATGATTAAATGTAAAACTTGTGGAATTGAAATTGCAAAAAGTGCTAAGTCTTGTCCTAGTTGTGGTGCTAAAAATAAAAAGCCTATTTATTTAAGATGGTGGTTTATTACTATTGTAGTATTCTTCTTATTGGGAGCAATAGGATCGGGAGGAAGTAAGACTAAAACAGATTTAACTCAAACAAATGCAAGTGTAGACAAACAAGAAACAAAAACAGAAACTCTAAAAGTTGAAGAGAAACCAAAAGAAAAATATGAATTTGTTGGAGAAGTTACAAGTTCAAAAGATTCATTTGCTATTCATATAGAAGGGATAATTAAAAACAACTCAGGAAAAGAATTAAATTATGTTCAAGTAACATATAATTTATTTGACAAAGATGGTAATCAATTAGGAACAGCTATTGCAAATGTAAATAATTTAGCCAAAGACGGTACATGGAAATTTAAAGCAATGGGAATAGATACAGATGATGCAGTTGCAACGTATAAATTAGCAGAAGTAACTGGATTCTAAATTAAATTATTGAGAGTATAAAGAAAAATCTTTGTACTCTTTTTTGTTGCAGAGAAATTACTTATATAGTAACGTCACAAGGCTCACCACGAGGTTGTAATAAGGTAGGTAATATAATAAGACCTGTAGAAAAATAAGCAATTAAATTCGGTATTTTACGTTAAAAATAACTGGAATATTTTGAGAATTATATAGTATAATATTAAAATAAATATATGATATAATTATATGTATATAAAATGAATGGAGAATTATATTATGGATAACAAATCGAATTTTAATTTGTATAATCAGTTTTTAAAGTATTCATATTCAGAGTTAAAGGAATTATTTAATGAGGCAAAAACAAAGGAAGAACAGGATTTTTATATGAATATGGCTAATTTAGTTCTTCAAAGAGAGCAAAGAAGAGTTATAAAGGAAGAAAATTATGAGTTTTAAAGAGAATATTAAAAATAGAAGATTAGAATTAAATATGACATTAGACGAAGTATCTAGAAAACTAGGAGTAAGTAAGCCAACATTACAAAGATATGAAAGTGGTGTAATATCAAATATACCTTTTGATAAGATAGAAAGATTAGCTGATATATTAGAAGTCGCTCCTGATTGGTTAATGGGTTGGAATAATAATTATTTAACTGAAAGTGAAAAGAAACTGTTAGATAAATATAATAGTCTTGATGATATGGGTAAGCATACAGTAAATATTATTTTAGAAATGGAAATGAATAGAAAGTAGGCGATATAATGAAATCTAAAAAAGAAATAAGTGAGTATCTATACCAAAGTAGAAAATTTCACATAGACAATAAAATATTTGATGTTAAATTGAGTTATAATTATATGGGAATAATAGTTAGGATATTGATTATATTATTAATTTTAAGTATAGGAGCATTTGCATATTGGTTGGGATAGTTTATCTATATATAGTTTTTAAGTTATTATATTAATTTATTATTTTTGTGGTACTATTTTAAGTATAGCTGAATATAATATATCAAAGAAGCAAATTAAATAAGGAGCAAGTTGAAATGTTATATAATTTAATGTTAAAGTTAAATGCAATCTTAGGAGATGAATGGTGTGTTACTTATAGAAAAGATAATATGTATATAAACGGTTGCTTAGAGTATATTATAGATGAAGATAGCTACGAGTATTACAAAATTAGCATAACAGTAGATGGATTCTTAACGTATGATTTTGTAATGAGTAATCAAGATGGTGAAAGAAATGTAAGGTGTCATTACCTCAAAGAAGCTGAAGTTATGGCGTTATTTTACAAGGCAATTCATAAAGATCTGGGATTGTATAATTATTAAAATAAATTAATATATAAAGTATTGCAATATTGAAATATAAATGCTATAATATAGAAAAGAGATTAAGAAAATAACAAATAGGAGGTAGTTGAAATGAAAGGTATTATAAAAGGGTTATTAGAAGCTGGAGAATATGAATTAGCTATAAAGATGTTACTAAGAATAAACAAAGAAAAAATATAGTGGGATTCAGGAGGTAAGATAACATTGGGAGCTTTTAAAATATTAAATGATGATAAACTAAAGGATAAAGTATTTATAGGATTTGTTAAAGGTGATACCATTGAATTATTTACATATGGAGGAATTAGAAGATTGAAAACTGATGAAGTTGAATTAGTGCAAATAAAATAAAATATAAGAGAGGATTATTTATATGAAAAATTTTAAAGAGAATGCTAAAGTTATAAAAATTGGTCAAACAATTGAATATAATATTATGGATTGGATGAACTATTACAATCATACAAAAATTTCTGGAATGAACATTAAAGGATTCAATGATGCAGATTATTTAGTTTTAGGAATATCTTTTATAGATAAAAATCTTCAATATCAATTTAGTAACCTGACAGTAGGTATACACAAAGATGAATTAATGAAAGTTAATAGTTATCAATACTTTTTGTTTAGATTATTTGATAACATGCCTATGGATTTAAAAGGATATATTGAAAAATATGGGTTGCTTGTGTTTTGATGCTAATTGAAGAGTCATTAAAATATTGAGTTTAGGAGGAAAGAGAAAATGGAAGATGAAAAGAAAAAGGTTATAATTGAAATAGGAGATACTATGATTTGGGTAAATGGATGGTCATTTGATTCGCAATGTGGTGTAAGAGAGTTGGCGTGTAATATTAAAGATTTATTAGAAGATTTAGGAATGGAAGTTGAAGTTGATAGATAAGGCAATAATATCATAATTTCATTGGAAGTGAGGTGGGAGAATTGAGGTCTATCAAATGTGTTAAGAAAATAGGTGGTACAACAATTACTTATAAAGGAATAATAAGTAATGAGTTATATAATTCAAACCATGATTTAATTGGATATGAGGTTAAATACAATGGTGCATATGGAATATTTAGATTAAATGAGTGGAGCATTGAATTAGGTGGACATATTTTATAAAAGTTGATAAATACATTGATTTAATAGAATATAATAAATTAAGGAAGGATATAGTGTTATGAAAAGTATTGAAGAAAATTATTATACAAAGAGTTCTTATTTTTGTGGAGGTTTCTATAAAAATAAGAAAGGGAAAGAAAAAGTATGTAGTCACATTTTTCATGAAAATGATTTTTATATGAATGATAGAAATAATAAATCATCATCAGACTATGTTATTTGTCCATGTTGTGAAAATAAAAATTATAGGCATGATATGTGTCATAGTAATAAAGTTTATAAAGAAGATAGTAAATTTATAAATATGGTATTTTGGATAAGTGTAATGTTAGGAATACTTAGTTTGATATTAAATTTTATAACTCATAATGATATATTTTGGTGGGGCGATATAATCTTATGTGGATTTGCTTGTATTTGGAGTATAATATGGCAAGGTATAGATGTTAAAATGGGTATGTAATAAGATGCTAAAACTATCAATTTACCAAGTTATTAGTGTTAGTTTTCAGAGGTTATAAGGAATATTTTTCTTATAACTTGCATAAAATTAATATAAAAAATATAATTACTAAAACAAATTGTAATATTACATATGTAAACAAAAAAATAAGGAGTGACAATCATGGAAAAGAAAAATAATATAAAATTACCATTATCAGCAATGGATTTTTTAGAACAATTAAATACAGATAATAAAGCTAAAACAACAATATCAGGGTATGAATCAGATTTAAGAGTATTTTTTACATTCTTGAAAGATTACAAAAATAAAAAAGAAATTTCCAATAAAACATTAAAATCATTACAAACATACGATTTAAATAAATTTATAAACTATTCAAAAAATAAACTAGAAAATTCAGAATATGCAAGAGCTAGAAAGGTTGCTTGTTTAAGATCTTATTGGAAATATTTGCGTAAAGAAAATATTGTAGCTACAAATATAGCAGAAGATTTAGATAGCCCCAAAATAGGTAAGAAAATTCCAATAGCATTTACAGATGAACAAGTTGAAAAAATATATGATGCTTTGAATCGTGAAGATATGTTTTATTATAGAAATAAATGTATTGTGACTATACTATTAAATACTGGTATTCGTGTTTCAGAACTTGCTCATATAAAACTAAATGATATTCAAGAAAATAAATTACTAATATTAAGAAAAGGAAATAAAGAAGATTCTGTTTATTTAAATAAAAAATGTTTAGAAGCAATAAAAGAATATATGGAAAATAGAATAGTAGAAGGTGTTGATGAGGAATATAAGAATGTTCTATTCATATCAAATTTTAGAAGGGGTATTGATAAAAGTTCAGTGCAAGTTATGATGAAAAAATTATACAAAATAGCACGTCTTACAGATAAGAAATATGTAACACATACTACAAGGCATACCGTAGGAACTAATGTATACAGAAAAACTAAAGATATTTTAATGGTAGCAGAAGTTTTAGGGCATGAAAATATCAACACTTCGAGAGTATATATAACAATGGACGAAGAGCGTATGAAAAACGTTATGGAGGATTTATAAAACCCTATAAATTAAATCTTTTATCAAAAGTGACTAAAATTTAGTAAAATGGTATAATATTATAAATATAAAGGAAGTGAAGTAATGAGTAAAAATATATATGAATGTCATAAACCTGATAATTGTTGTCCATATCAAATACAATTAAACAATACTAATAAACTAACTTATGTTTGTAAGGATGATATTTATGCTTGTATATGGAAAGACGATGAATCTAAATAAGATAGGAATTTTATAAAGTTAAGGAGTGAGAAACATTAATAAAACATTTGCTGAAAGACTTGCGGCAGAATTAGAAATTGTTAATTTAACTCAAAAAGAGTTCTCAGAGAAAGTAGGGGTAACGGAAGCCACAATATCAAGATATCTAACAGGTAATAGGACTCCAAGAATGGAAATTCTTTCAAACATAGCAAAGGTATTGAAAATTAGTATTGATGATTTGTTATATGTAACAGAAATAAGTAATAAAGATTTTACAGTTGAAAATAATTTAAATGAAGCGTTAAATAATCCTAATAATAAAGAAATTTTTGCAAAAAGATTAATTGGTGTATTATATAAAAACGATATGTCACAATCTGAACTAGCAAAAAAACTAAATATAACAAAATCTACAGTCAGTAAATATACTACTGGAGTCAATTATCCAGATACGGAAAAACTAATTTTAATGGCTGAATTACTCAATGTTAGTATCGATTATTTATTAGGATTAACTGATGATGAAGAGTTGCAAAAATTAAGAAAATTTAAAGAAGAAATTATTAAATATATAGAAAATGACAAATGAATAAAAATCTGATTTTATAGGTTTAGAGTCTAGGTAAATTGGTAATATTATTAATACTAAGAGGTGTTGAGAATTGAATAAATTGCCATCAAAATTAAAGAGAAAACTAATACAAATTAATGATACTGCTAGGAAAGTAAGCGAATTAAGTGAAGAATTTATTGATATGATTCAAAATGAATATGGATTAGATCCAGACTTATTTATTAATTGTAATGATACAGAAGAAGCAATAGTTCCTTTTATAAATATAGTTAATAGTGGTGATATTTATGATGATGAACAATTTGAAAAAGATGTGAAAGATATCGAAAGAGTATTTTTATTGCATATCAATAAAAAGGAAGATAAGGTGAGGGGATAAATATGAATAAAGAAGATATGATTAATGAGACTAAAGACGAGATTTATGATATTCAAGAAGATATAATAGAATTAGAAGCAGAAATAATTTTAAAGCAAGAAAAGTTATATGAATTAAAATATAAGTTAGGGTTACAAGAAGATTATAAAAATTAAATCAGCTTAATAATTATGAGGAGCTTGAAAATATGAATAGTAAAGAACTATACAACGCATTTATAGTAGTAGCAATAGTGACTACGGGGCTGACGATTGTCACTATAGGATTAGCTATAAAATATTCCGTGTCCGGACTGCTTGCACAAACCTGTTCGCATGTATGGGTATCATTGTTTGGAATTGATTCAATATCTAAGTTGATTGGAAGCATAAAAGAGTTAAGACTATATAGATAAATTAGAATGAAATGTTACTTTTAAATGAAATTTAATAAATTAAAAATAAAAGAAAGGTGAGATTAAGTATGTATGAAAGTATAGTGAGTTTTAAAATGGATAGTGGAATAAGTGTTAAAGTAGATAGAGGGAGCATAATTGGTATTAAACCTTGTGAGATTGAAGATCAAATTAAAGAATTGTTTAGAGTTAAGAAAAAATATAAAAGTAAAGAAGTGATCCCGTTGTCTGATTTATGTGATTGTATGTGGAATTTAATGTTTTGCAGTAGTAATAAAGAAAATAAAGAAATGTCATTTAAATTATGCTAAAATAGCTATAATATAGAAAATAATATTATGAGGTGGTTTATATGGATTATAAAATTGGTGATAATGTGCAAGGAATAAGTCTGCATGGAGTTGAAGTTGAGGGCGTAATAGAGCAATTAGGTAAGGTATTTCCTGTAGCAATTGTAAAGGTTAATGAAGGTGATAGATTAGATATTCATGAATGCTATATTGATGATTTAAAATTACTTTGAAATAAATATTTATGAATATTTATGTGATATACAATGTTTATCTTTTGATAGATTATATATCACATTAGTACATATATAAATAAATTAAAACAATATATATGAAGGAGAAGATAATATATGGGGAAAAGAAAAACTACAGAACAATTTAAAGAAGAAATGTTTGTTATTAATCCGAATATTGAGGTGATCGAAGAGTATATTAATAGCACAACTAAAATTTTAGTAAAGGACAAGTCATGTAATCATGAATGGAAATCTATTCCATTAAACTTGTTATGTGGTCATGGATGCCCAGAATGTGCATTACTAAATAAATTTAAAGATAGAACGGGTGAAACAAATTATAATAAAGTAAATGAAAAAATGGAAATAATCAACTATATAAATCAAAACGATATAAATGTTAAATTCGAAGATGGTATTATTGTAAAGCATAAAACTTATAATAGTTTTAAACTAGGGACTATTATAAACCCATATCACAAATTTGTATTTAATATAGGCTACTTAGGAGAGGGTAAATATCATGTTGATTATTCTAAATTAAAATATAATAAGCAATTTATGACATGGAAAAGCATGCTGACCCGATGCTACAATGAGAACCAAAAATTAAAAACACCAACTTATAAATATTGCGTAGCAGATAAATCGTGGCATAATTTCCAAAACTTTGCAACGTGGTACGAAAAGAATTATTATGAAATAAATAATGAGATTATGGCATTGGATAAGGATATTCTATGTAAAGGAAATAAAATATACTCTCCAGAAACATGTGTATTTGTACCACAAAAAATTAATAGTTTATTTACTAAATGTGATAAAGCAAGAGGAAAATATCCCATAGGGGTATATTTTGATGATGATAATGGTAAGTTTATATCAACATGTAGGAATACCTTATTAAATAATAAAGTTTATCTTGGTTCATATTCAGATCAAAATGAAGCATTTCAAAGATATAAAGTATATAAGGAAAAACACATTAAAGAAGTAGCAGATTATTATAAAGATAAAATACCGAAGAAACTTTATGATTCAATGTATAGATATGAAGTAGATATTGATGATTAATATATAAAAATAAGCTAGGATTATTAAATTTATCCTAGCTTATATAATATAATTAAATATAAAAGTTTAAATTTTCTTCAATTAACTTATTTAAATCTATACTATCTCTCTTTTTACAGTTGTTTATTTGACAATTAGTGCATAAGTAAAAGATTAAATCTGTTGGACATACCGAAAGCCCGATTGCAATTTTTTCTAAAGTTATTAAAGTTGGAGTCCGACTTCTAGTGCTATTATCGTCTTCTAATCTACTCAAATAAGAAATAGATAATCCAGTTTTTTCTGATAGTTCTTTCAATGTCATACCCTTGAGATGCCTTATCTTTTTTATCGGTAAGTAATACATTAACTAGACCCTTTCGACAAAAGTTATTATTTTCATTATTATATCATGAAAGTTATTGTCGAATCAATGAATAAATATTGGTAATTTACATATCTTTAGCTTAAAGTTTGCCTGTGAGTCAAACTATTATCATGATAATTAGTGTATAATAGAAAATGAACATAGACAATGAACATAATGAACATAATAATACTTAGACAATACCTTGATAAAAATTTATCTTAATGTATATAAATTTGTTAAATATTTATCAAAATACGGAATAGTTAAAATTTGCATTGACCAAACGCACGTTCTGTAATATAATAACAATAGAGAACAAACATTCGTACTAAAATATGGAAAATAAAAAGACTAGATAAAAATATTAATATCTAATCTTTAAGAATTATCTTGTTTATATTCAATTAAATCTGAAATACTGCAATTAAAGTAAGTACATAACTTATTTATATGTGTATTTACAATATGTTTATAATTATTTGAACAATAACCACTTAATGTTCCTTGCCTGATCCCAACAATAAGAGATAGTTGTTTTTGAGTGATGCCACGTTCAGCCATCAGAATATGTAACCTCATCCTAACCATATTTACTTTTACAACTCCTTTGCTCTTATTCTATAACATGTTGGATAATATTTACAACATGTTTACAAAAGTGAATCCGATTTTCGTTAATAATATCCGAAAATAGTATTACAATGGAAAAATATCATTAATTCATATAACAATGAACAAAATGTAAATAATTCCAAAAACAACTTGACATACTATATTAATTTGTTATAAAATGAAATTGAAAATAAGTTTAAACCATTAATTTGTTTTAATATATAAAATCAAAAAATAATTAAAGGGGTGCGAGAATGGAAATGAGAGTAGAAAAAATTAAACAAATACAAAATAAAGAAAGAGGAATAAATGTAGATAATATACTAGGTTATATTTTCATGGCTCAACAAAATAATAAAAATCTATTAATAGAAGAGAATAGACAAAATCTACTGTGTAAGGCTAAAGATTTCTGGGGTACTATAGGAATTAGTATAATGGATATAGAAATAGAGAATGATAGCTTTAAAAAATGTGACTACATAGATGAAATATTAATATTGGAATATGGCAAGAGAGTCATAAGAATTAAAATTACCAAATGATGGACAAGAACAATTTAATATTATATAATAAAAAGTAATAAAATAATAAAAATAGTAATTATTTTATTACTTTTTTTGTTGCATTTAATTTGTTGAACGAGTATAATAATTAATATAGATGTTAATAATATAAATAATATATTAATGAAGGAGTGAATTTTTATGGAACTTAAACAAGGACAACAAGAAGTCATGATTTATAGTCAGGACAATTTAAATAAAGAATTAGAAAATGTGGTTAATAAAGAATTTAAAAATAAAGGGCTGATTAAATCAATTAATGTAGAATTGGCTAAAAAGAATTTGAATACAAACATCACAGCAGGATTGTTTTTAGACGGTTCAGTTAAATTAAACAAATTATCTAAAGAAGAAAAAATTGCTATTACTAAGGTTTGCTATGAGGTTTTAGCATTAGAAAAATTAAACTATAGAAAATATTTTAGCGATACAGATATTTTAGACTATAATAGTTTTACTAATGTAGAGAAGAAGGTAACACAAGTAGTATTGCCTTTTATGCAAAAAGTAGATAATTATAACTATGTTGGGCGAATCACATATGAACAAATCTATAATTATATTAAATTTGTACTATTCAGATATAACAAATTATCTCAGAGAGCATACAAGACAAAATCGTTAGGGACTAAAGACGATTCAGTTAGAATTATTGATATTAATCAGAAAAATGTTGACGCAATGACAAATTTATTATTGTCTAAAACCAAAAAATTAGAAGATACTCAAATAATTGTGAATATTAGACTTGCTGAAGGAGAGGAAAATTTTGAACCTAATCGCCATTATGAATCAATAGATGAAGAAAAATACCCAAATGTAGGAACTTTATATGTAAGTCCGAATTATGATTTAGATAGTGAGACTTTCACAGTTATAGATATGTTAGATGGTTTTCATAGAATGTTAGCAGTATATCAAGCTGTAGAACAGTATAAAGCACAAAATAACGGTGCTATATTACAAGGTGGTCTAGATATTAGGGTTGTATTGAGAAGTTTATCTGATGCTCAAGAATTAATCAGACAAATATTCGAGAGATCAGATACAAATCCTGAATTTATTAAAGGATTTAAACAAGGCGATGATGTAGATTTCTTGAAATTAATTGAAGAGAATTCAACAGTATTAAAAGACGAAATTGCATTAAATTTTGAAGAACGTAAAATGGTAAGAAAGTTAACTTATAAAACTATATTATTAGATGCTTTAACATTAACCGAAATTCCTGTAGAGAAAAAAGGATTAGTTAGAGATATATCAAAAAAATTGGGTTCAACAATTGATGAATTAATTGATACATTGAAATTTAAATATTTTAATGATGATATAGAAGAAATGAAAAATAACAGTAGTCTTTTAGACTGCAATATGTTTGTTGGTTATCTTGCGATTGCAAATACAATGAGAGTACTAGGAGATTATAATAGGATAGATGAGATTGTTGATAATATATATTCAATTCCAGAATCTGAACTAAAAAAATTAAAATTAAAGAATAGTCCAAATACGTGTAATTATAAAGATGTGTATAATTATTTTGCAAATTTAACAGTGGAGGTGCTACGTGTTGCTTAAAGAAAATTTAGAATTTATAGGTCAAAAATACGAAAGAGATACACCTGAAGCAACAGAAAAGGAAAAGCAAAGAATCTTAGGTGAATATGACCAATTTCAAATAGATAAGATTGTGTGGTTAAATAATACTTATGAGGACGAAATAACTAAAAAGCCTTTATGGTCGGTTTATAATAACAATATCCATGATTATGAAGTTGCTAAAAATAAAGATTTAAAAGACTTTAAGAGTAACGAAGTAGTATCTATGCTAAATAGCTTCATATATGCTATGGAGAGTACAATGGGAACTATAAAACTGTTTGTTAATAAGTATTTTGAATACTATATTGAAAAAGGGGATATATCTGTTAACCCATTGTCCGGAGTAGAATCTATGAAGACTCTAAAATCTAGTAAAAAACTACTTCAAACTAAATTATACAATATGGATGAATTTTATAGTTTAATGAGAGAAATGAAAGAGTGTGTTGGTTCAGAAAATATAAAGCCACTATTATTAGCTCGATATGGTGTTTTAGGTAGAGAAGTGATTTATATGAGACGATTGAGATATAAAGATATAGATGTAGTAAACAAATTTATCAGTGTTTATAATGAGAATGAAGAGTTTATAACATTGATGCCGATTGATGATAGATTTATAGAGTTTTTATTAGAAGTAGATAGTATTGTAGAAGAAGAATCAATAAAACAATTATTCCAATCTGACGCATATGTAATTAATACGAGAGAAATAGCTAATTATAATACTGTAAATAGTAGAGTGTTTACTGCGTTTAAATTATTAAATAAAAAACGAAAAGAAGAAGTAATAGATGCAGAAAAAATAGATAGAATTTCTTTTAACGATTTATTATTTACTAGAGAGTTTGAATTATTATTACAAATTAGAAAAGAGAGAAAGATTAGTTCATATGATATTGAAGCTATAATTAAGATTTTCAATGAATCTAAAATTAATGCTACATCAGTCGCTATGATGAGAAAGAGATATGAGAGTTTGACTGGAGATAATGTTATCAAGCGACAAACAGGAAGTTTTAAAGCTAAAACAGCAGAGTTTAAAGTAATAGATCCAAACTCATATCAAACAGTTAAAGATATTTGTGCATCAATCGGCTTTGACGCTGTTGATATAGAGTAGTAGACTAGAAGTAATTTCTAGTCTTTCTTTTATATTTTAAAGTCTAAAACTTATTACATTAATTTATTAAATAGTTGTTGACATTGTATTCAGGTAGGTGTATTATTAACTCATGGACAAGATATTAAACAAATTATTGTATAAACAAAAAATATTTAAAAAGGTTATTGACAGGTTTGGAAATAAGTAGTAATATAAGAATATAGGAATTGACAAAACAAATTAATAAAGAAGTTAAAAATAAATTATAAATAATTGGAAAAAGGTATTGACAAGAAATGGAATTAGCAGTAAAATTTAAACATGAGATGAAACAAATTAAAGTATATAAAAAAGTAATTTTAATTGGAAATTTAATAAAAGGAGAAGGTGGTTTAAATGATGGATTTAAAAAATAATGACATTTTACTAAAAATGAAAGAACAAATGGTTCAAGACATTAAAGTAGAAGTTAAAGACATAGATATTAATAAACAAATTAAAGAGGTAAGAATAGAAATTAATACAGATAATAAAAACCTACATAATGATATTGATAAAGGTATTGTTATGAATAAAATAAATTATAATAAATATAATCAAGAAGCAAAAAAATCTCAAAGGATGCAAATATGGTATGTTAATTTGGGAAAAAAGAATGGAAGTGTCCAAGGAGGGATGAGACCTTGTTTAATAAGTTCAAATAGCATAAATAATCAGTTTGCTACAATTAGAAATGTTTTTCCAATAACATCACAAGATAAAAATAATATTCCAGTTCATGTATCAATTGAAGGTTATGGTTTAGAAGAAAAATCAACAATTCTTACAGAACAAATTACAACAATTGATGTTAGATATGATTTAATGTATTATGTAGGAACAATAGATGAATTATTAATGAAAAAGGTTGATAATGCTCGAAATATTCAACTAGGAGATATGGTAGAAAAGACACCATTAGAAAGGCTTTCACAAAATATACAAAATGTCATTAATGACAAATTAGAAGATATAAGAAGCATTGAAAGAACTATATGTACTATTATAAATCCAGACGAATATTTAAAAAGCAATTTATATGGACAAAGAGAATGTTATTTAGCTTCCCTAGAAAGAATATGTAAAAAATATAATCTAGACTACCATGATTATTATACTATGTACAAAAGAGAAAAGGAGGATGATAAAATTGTCATCTAATAAGTAAAATATAGAAAGAGGGAATTGAGGGATGAAAAAAGAGTATACTTTACCATTAAGATTAAATAAAAGTAATGCAACGGTTTTTGAACGTATGGAAGAATTATATCCTTTTTGGAATATGAAAAATAAAGAAATTTATAAAGCAATAAGAAAAGTTTTATTAAAAATGTATAGAGGAGAATGTGATGAATTTGCAAAGATAAAAGATAGAAGAGTAATTCTTCACAACTTAGTTTGTATTGAAATAGATATAGATGGTATTACAAATTCTGCAAAGTTATGGTCTGAGGAATTAGTTAATTTTTTAAATAGTGAACCAGAATATATTGAAATTAATGTTGAAGAATATACAAAAGCTTTAGATGGTTACTTATACACTCACGAAGACGAGCTAACTGTTGATGAAAAAATTAAAATATATAGACAATATTATAAAGCTTTCGAAGAATATGATTTTCCAGAAGGTGGTAGTGAAAATGAAATTAGAAATTATTTAGATAAAATGAATGCAAAATTTTGTTTTAGTTTGCTAAGTAACGATTTTAATACCGTATTTGAAGTTTTCAAAGAGGTGTTAATACATAACAATGTAAATTCTGATTGTTCAAATAGGATTAATTATTTTTTAGATGATGTAAAAAAGGAGGGTAATATGGAACTTTTCAATCAAATGTCATTGTTATTACAAAAAGACAATAAATTAAATATAATATGTTAGAAATAAATTAACTAAAGAATTCTCTTTCGTATGTATAATCTATTACATATAAATTGTGTAATAGGTAATGCAGATGAAAGAGAGGTGAAAACATATGAAGTTAAGTAAAAAAACAAAAGCTAGAATAAAATTAGCAATACTTACAGCTTGCGCATTTATGTGCATGGTAGCTACAGTTTTAGCTGGACCTCCTACACACGGCTAGGAGTCAAACGAGAAACACAACTTAGGTAATAAAAGGAGGAATGATATATATGATTGTATTAAAGTAAAAACAAATTAATACATAAAATAAACAATATGAACATATAAGATTAATACTAATTCTTAATAAGGGTTAGTATTAATCTTATATAAAATAAAAAATAATAGAAAGGAAGTATAAAAATGAATATTACAAATCATGGATTAAAAAGGTATGCTGAAAGATTTAAAAAGATAGAAAGAAATGAACTTGAGAGAGATATTATAATTAATAAAGAATTATATACTGAAGAACTTAATAAAATGTTTGGATTTAGTAAATTGTTACATACGGGAAAATTTAATGAAACTAACGAAAATACTAATTATTACATAGTTGACAATATAATTTTAGTTATAGATTTAAATAATACAAAAATAATTACTTTATATAGAATAGAATTTGGTTTTGGTAGAGAAGTGGACAAGAATATTTTATTTGGATTATTAAAAGAGTTAGATAATGCCGAGACTGAATATCTAGAAGCAATGGATATTGTAAAAGAACAGAAAAATGATATGGAATATAAAATACTTTCGTTAGAAGAAGATATATCCTCAACGATTGAATTACTAAATACATTAAAGTTATCTTTAAGTGAATTAAAGAATATGAAACAAACAATAACATTAGAAGAAGATAAATGTAGAATTTTCAGAGACAAAATTGCTAAGAAATTAGTATATAGTAATATTTATAAAAATGCCATAGATGAATATTAGAGAAAGTATTAATCCAATATAAAAGAATAAAAATAAATTTTAAAAATGAAAGTGAGGAAATTTAAAATGTTAGTATTATCAATAGTAGGAATAGGAATGGTTATTTTTAATGCACTATTTATATTATCGGCTTGTAAAGTTGCTAGTAGAAGTGACCAGTGGGAAGAAGAAATGCTCAAAGAAGTTAAAGATGAAACATACATAATATAATCAATAAATTAATGTAGAAAGTATTTATAAATGGTGAATTTTATTCGGTTTTTAAACCATATATTGTAGTTAATGTTTGCACTATATACTACATATTGTATATAAAATAATAAATTAATATAAAGACAATTTTGCTAAATACATATATAATTCCAAAATTTATGATATAATAATATTATAAAAATTCGGAATTGAAATAAATTAAAAGGAGAATGTATAATGAATACATATGAAATTAAAGAAAAATTAAACTCACAAGAATATGACTTTTTACGAACTGACAAACATTTAGGTGATAATATTATATTGCTTACTACTGGAGGAAGTCATTCATATGGAACTAATATTGATACTCCAGAACATACATCAGATTTAGATATTAGAGGAATATCAATAGAAAATTTAAATGAAATTATTGGATTATCTAATTTTGAACAGTTTATCAATGAAGCTACTGATACAACTGTATATGGATTAAGAAAAGTTTTAAGTTTAATGCTAAATTGCAATCCTAATGTAATTGAAATGTTAGGTACAAAAGATGAACATTTATTTATCTGTAATAGATATGGAAAACTATTAAGAGATAATGTTGATTTATTTTTATCTAAGAAAGCAATTAATAGTTTTGGTGGTTATGCAACTGCTCAACTAAGAAGACTTCAAAATGCATTAGCTAGAGATAATTACCCACAAAATGAGAAAGAAATACACATTTTGAATACAGTTAAAAATCAATTAGCTACTATAGATGATAGATATAAAGCTATAGGAAATGGGACTTTAAATATTTATATAGATAAATCTGATAAAGAAGATATTGAAACAGAAATGTTTATGGATATAGAATTGAAGAATTATCCTTTAAGAGACTTTAAAAATATATATTCTGAAATGCACAATGTTGTAAGAGATTATGCTAAATTAAATCATAGAAATAGTAAAAAAGATGAGTTGCATTTAACAAAACATGCGATGCATTTAATAAGATTATTACAAATGGGTAAAGAAATACTTGAAGGAAAAGGTGTTAACACTTATAGGGGCAATGATATTCCTTTAATGTTAGATATAAGAAATGGTAAATGTACTTATGATGAGATATTTGAAATGGTAGATAAATACGAAAAAGAGTTTCAATATGCTTCAGATAATACTAATTTACCAGCCAAACCAAATTATCATAAGGTGGAAGAATTATTAATGGAAATTTACAAAGGAGTGATTAAAAATGCTTAGTATAGCAATAAATGAATTTGTAAAAAGACAGACTAAAAATTCAAGATTTAGTTATTTTGATGGTACTTGGGAAGAATTAATCAGTTTAGTAGAAG
>Ga0302285_10000329_pt1 | contig 26986 bp, 39 predicted proteins | sample III_Fen_E2_2_FD_200455 | JGI IMG/M metagenome (GOLD analysis project Ga0302285, IMG submission 200455) | Peat permafrost microbial communities from Stordalen Mire near Abisko, Sweden - III_Fen_E2_2 | ecosystem: Environmental > Terrestrial > Soil > Wetlands > Permafrost | place: Sweden: Abisko... | reverse complement strand
CTTCAGTTGCATCATCCCAAGCGTGTTCTATAAGTTCTTGAATTTCTGAATTTTCTTTTTCCAAAATATCTAAGTTTCGTATTGAGCCATCTATATCTGAATCACTTTCACTACCAATATATACATCTTTATCAGAAAAATCTTGAATATAACTACTTAAAGGATCTTCTTCAATAGTCTCACAGATATCATATAAGGATGAGCCATAATTACTTTGCATTAAATTATTATTATATATGTCTTTTTCAAATTGAATAATTAGATTATATAAATCATCTGTTGAAAATTTTTTATAAAAAATTTTATTTAGTTTAGATTTAAAATCTAAGTTGTTTGAAATAAGATTTTTATGATAAAAATGCTCTTCATGTATTTTTAATATTTTTATAAAAATTAAATACAAATCAATTAATTGATTTGTATTTAATTTTTCAGTTATAAAATCTTTAAATGTTATTTTCATATTCTATATATAAAAAACTTTAATTTTTTATTTTTATATATAAAGTAAAATAAAAATATATTATGAAAAAAATAATGAGTTTTGATAATTTCAAATTAAAAAATATAAAAGAAGGATTAGATGATGGTATTGAAGAAATTGTACCAGAAGGTTTACCAGGGTTACCTGAAAATGAAAATGATGCAATTGAAGAAATAAAAGAATTTTTAAATAATGAGCCTGATGATGACCAATTTGATGCAATTCTTGAACTAACTCGTGATACTTTAACAGAAATGGAGCAAATGGGTTTTGTTGAAGATAATTTTACTGACGAATTAGATGATAAATATGGTGACGATTGGTCATCTTGGATAATAGAGGTAATTGAATTGCCAGATTTTCCAGAAGAAGGATTAAACAATATTATGGAAATTATTAATAATATTTCTGCTGAAGATCTTGATCTTGATCTTGATGATGATCTTGATGAAGATGATCTTGACGATGAACAACTCTGATATAGATAAGAAAATGATTACATTTTTAACTGAAGAGCTTATTCAGTTATTAAAAAGATAAATATATAGATGCATTATCTACAAAAATAAAAATAAAAAATGAAATATCTAAAAAAATTTAATCAAATAAACGAATTGAGTATATTATCGGCTAAACCAAAAGTTGCGTTTACTAAGCAAACAATGAAATTGAATGTTGATTGGAGAACGGCAAAAGATTTTGAAATATATTATAAATATAGATGGATGTCTGATTATCGTATATCAAATGATGAAAATGGATGTAATTTTCCAAATGGTTATGATTCTCAATTAGCAGACACAACTAAATTAAATTATCTTAGTAAAAATGATATAAATAGTCTGTATAAATATGCTAATGAAGAAGGTGGTAGTCCTAAACCAGCATTTATTGTAAAAAAAGACACAAAAATTAATATTATTGTAGAAGAATATCAATTAATAATTGAAATTTTAGATGGCATTTATGCTGGTAAAAAATTTAGCGCACAATTAGTTGATTTTAGAACTTGCGTAGTTGGTGAAGCTAAAGATGAAAATTTAGTTGTTTCAAAATATAAAATTTTCTTAAACGGCAAACCATTAAAAGCAAAATATTATCAAAATATGGGTAGAATTAAACTTGCATTACTTAATGCTTTTGGTTTTCAAAAAAATGATGACGAAGAAGAAGTTGTTCCATATTATATCTCTGATTGCAATTCAACTACTTTGAGTAAAAATGATTGTAAAAATGTTCAAATTATGCGATATGATAATAACTCAAAAAATGGAATTCCAGTAGATTTTAATGTATTAGAATATTATAATGATTATTTAATTAAAAAAGATATTAAAAAAGATATAAAAAAATATAATTTGTAAAAAATGATTACGTTTTTAACTCGTAAATATAAAGATGATCTTGATTGATCTTGATGATCTAAATTTTAATAAATAAAAAAAGGAGATTAAAAATCTCCTTTTTTTATTTCTGCCTTTTTATATTTTTAAACTTTACAAGTAATTGTAAGTTTTGCGCCTGCATCAACTGTTAATTTATTAGCAAGTATATCACCAGTAAATTTTGATGTTTCTTTTAAAATAATTAATTCTGTTGCTACAATAGATCCATTTACTTCACCTGAAATTTCAGCATTTTGACACTCTATTTTTCCATTAATAAATCCTGTTGTTCCAATTACAAGTTTACCTGTACATTTAACATCACCATTTAACGACCCATCAATTCTGAAATCTCCATTAGTTATAATATCACCTTTTACTTCAGTTCCAGCACTTAGCATATTAACTGATGGTGAAACTAATTCCCGATTACCTAACATATATTTAATTCTTTTTTTAACTGTCATTTTCCGTATAATTTATGTTCTATTATATAATCATATACATCTTTATCAAGATAGTTTATGATTTCAGATGAATATTGTATGTAATTACTTTGTACTGTTGCAGTATTTCTGTAATCTGAAAAAAAGTTCCTAATTTTAGTAGAAGAAATTTCCTGAATTTTAGTTTCTCTATTTAAGAAAATATGTGGTTGTTTTAAGTACCAATCCACATTAGGATCTCTCACTATACCTTTTCTTGGGACAACAACAAATTGTGCAAGTCTTTCAAGGTCTTGATAATTAACCCATTTATCAAATGTGTTTGCATTATCTAAACCAATAATCATAGCAAATTGATATTTTTCAGTTAATTCTTTTTCTTCTTTCAATCTCTTGAAAAAATAATAAGTTTCACCTTTAAGATTATTTTTAATCTCATAATCAAAAACTTTTATCCTGGAATCTTTTTTAGCTGCAAGTTCACACATTTTCAATCTATGTTCTGGGCTTGCCATTTCTTTATACATATGATTATTTGCTGGCATCAGCCATACTTCATCAAATTCACCAGATGCATTTAATACAAATTGTGCTAATTGAATATGCCCATTATGAATTGGATTGAATGCGCCACCAAGAATTGCAACTTTGGTTTTACGACCTAATGTTTTATATTGATCTGCTCTTCTTTCAATTTTTTTAAGAGTGTTCAAAACTAAATCTTCTGCACTCCAGTCACTTTCAGAACAAAGTTGCATTAATGACGCTATTAAATCTCCAGCTTCTTCCTTAAGATTATTGACATCTTGGCATCTATTTAATTCAAAAAATTCTCTTTGAATATCTTTAAGCCTTTCAGTTTGAGGAGTATATCCAAAATATTCTCTGAATGTACTATCAACTTGTTTTTGTAAATCTTTTGATTCCATAATTAATATTTTTATTTGTATAAAGATAAGCAATTAATTTAAATATTATACTTCTTCTGATGTTGCTTCCCTAAAATTATCAGTATGGTACATACCTTCAATTCTTTCTGTTCTAAAATTATATATTACACAATGTCCTGGCGCATTTGGAATTTCGCCAATAAATATAAAGGAATTATTTCCAAATTTTTCTTTATAAAATTGGTCATATTGTTCAGATGTGCAAGATTTTTTATCAAATACAACAAGTGCCAGTTTTCTTATTTTTTTCTTTTTCATATTTTTATTTATGTGATTTTTAATGATTTTAAATATTCTTTCATTTATTTTTAAATGAAAACCATAAATATAATAAAATACAAATAAGATATAAAAATCCAAATATATTTTTGTACACATTTCGTTCTTCTCTACCTAAACCAAAAGAATAATCAACAACAAACCAAGTCAATACATTAAATATAGAAAATATTATAAAATATTCTGGAATAAAAAGAAATAATATTTCAAGTTGAATGATAAAAATAAATGGATATATCCATCGCCATGGAAATAAAGATTTTAAATATGTTTTCATATTATTTATTATGTGTAATTTTTATAAGTTCATTAATCCAGTATTCAGTATCATAAGGATTATAGTGTGTTTTATGAAATAATGACATTTTTCTAATATTACATATAATTTCAAATGCGCCCAATCCTCCCCGTTCATTTAATCTTTTAAGAGTTTGATCATGATTTTTTTGAGCCTGTTCTTCATTTAATAATTCATCAGGAAATTCTTTCGGACAATTTGGATATTTTCTATAATCTTCAAGTACTCTCATATTAATTAAATTTCAACGCATTCGTCTTCCCAAAATAATTCTTTACCTACTAATTTTTTTATTGAGCCGTATGGTAATGTGATATATACATCTGGAATACTATACCAAATATTTTTACTTCTTTCAGGTTTTTTAATATAAATTGCTTCTTTACCATCTTTGTCACTTACGAGCCATGCCATATTTTTATATTTTTAATTTAGACAAAAATAATAAAAATAAATGAAATAAAAAAATTATAATAGCATTTTATGAGCCAATATCCATCCTTTTTCTGTTGGCTCAAATCTTGCGGTTGGTGAATAAAATTTTTTATTTTCACTAAAATGTGGATCTATTGATTTTTGTTTCAATAGTTTTGCTAACGTGCAATTTTCGTAATAAAGTATTTTATTACCTTCGTAATTTGTACAATCTAAATATTTTATTTCAACAATAAGATTTTCATTATATTCATACGATCTTATAATTTTGTAATTGTTTGGATCTGGATTTGGATAATTTGATTGTTTTAATGATCCTAATATCTGTTCTACTGATTGATGAGGTTGAATATCATAACTGCTACTACTAAAATGAAAAGGTCCTACTCCCATTATTTTTCTGTTTTTAAGTTTAATTTATCTAATTTTTTCAATCTTACTTCTTTTTTATCAAAATAAAATATAGTTAATGTTATATAGCCATTTGAATCACTTTCACTTTGTAATATATTGAATATTTCTGGATTGACTTCTTTCAACCAATTATTAACATCTTCCTCTAACGATTGTTTAACTGAATTTATAACTTTACATTGCATTTTAAAAACTAATTTCTATTATATATTATAGTATTAGAGTCCTTGTTTAATAAAAAGAATTTTTAATCAAATATCTATTAATATATTCATCAATTGAATCTTCCAAAGTGTAAAAATTTTTATCATAACTAATTGAACGAAGTTTATCCATTTTTGCTTCTGTAAAATATTGATATTTATCTCTTATACTTAATGGTATGTCTATAAATTCTATATTAGGTATTTTATTAAGTGTTTTAAATACTGAATTTGCAATATCTAAAAAACTACGAGCTTTACCAGTACCTAAATTGTAAATACCAAACTTATCTTTTTTATTCATTAAAAATAAAATTACATTAATAATATCTTTAACATAAATAAAATCTCTCAATTGCTCACCATTTTTATATTCAGGTAAATAAGATTTAAATAATTTTACGTTACCATTTTTTGAAATTTGATTATATGAGTGAAATATCATAGATGCCATTGTACCTTTATGATATTCATTTGGTCCAAAAACATTAAAAAATTTTAAACCATACCAAAATGGCGGGGTTTGTGTTTGTTCTATTACCCATTTATCAAAATCATTTTTAGATTCTGCATAAGGATTTAATGGCTTAAATTTATATAGTAAAGACATATCTTCATCATCGTAACCAAATTCACCACTTCCATAAGATGCCGCTGATGAGGCATATATAAGTGGAATATTATTTTCAGTACAATACTTCCATATTGATTTGCTATAATTTAAATTGTATTCGTCAAATAGTTCCTTATTAAATTCCATTGTATCAGCACATGCACCAATATGAAATACAAAATCTACACCATTTTTATCTTTTGGTTTTATTAAAGATAAAAATGGTGCTATTTCAAATTTCCTAATATATTTTTTACCTAAAATATTGAAATTTTTTTCTTTATTTGAAAAATCATCTACTAAAATAAGGTCTTTATATCCTTCATTATTAAGTTTACTAACTAAACAACTTCCAATGAAACCTGCAGCACCTGTAACAACTATCATATTTTTTAAAATTAATTTTTATATTCAAATTTTTTATGTATTTTTGTAAAAAATAAAATATATGAAAAAAAGTATAGTACTTATAATGTTATTTTTATCGTTTGTTGGAAAAACACAAGATAAATTTAAACCATCTGGTAAAATAGAATTTACAAGTTTTGTAAATTTTAGTAATTCACAAAATTTTAATAAATTTGAACTCACAAGAGCACACCTTGGTTATAATTATAATTTTAGTGAGCAATTTTCAGGCCGTATAGTTTTTGATGCTTCAAATAATAGTGCTATTTTAAAATATGGTTATTTACAATATGAAAAAAATGGATTTAACTTAAGATTTGGATTGGTTCCAAATGCTCAAATTGGTAAAATAGAAAAATTTTGGAATCATAGATATATTATGAAAACATTTCAAGATAAATATAGTATGGCAACATCTTCTGACTATGGTATAGATATGTACTATAAATTTAATAAATTTATAAATGTCGTTTTTTCAGTATTAAATGGTGAAGGATATAAATCTTCTGAAATTGACTCAGTATTTAAATATTGTGCTGGTGTAACTATTCATCCAAATCAAAATTTAATAATTCATACATATTACGATAAAATGAAAAAAAATATTGCTCAACAAACTATTTCATTAATGAGTGGATATACAACTAATAAATTTAATATCTTATTTGAATATAATTATCAAGCAAATTCTAAATATAGAAAAAATTATGATTATTTTGGATATTCAATTTGTGGTACTTATAATTTTAATAAAAAAATTAGTATTGTAAGTAGGTATGATATGATAAGTTATTCAAATGTATGGAAAAATTCAAAAAGTTCATATTCAGAAGGATCACAATATATATTTGGAATAGAATTTAATCCTGTAGAAGGAATTAGAATTTCGCCTAATACTCAATTATGGATTGGTGATACTAACATTTATTCTTTTAATTTAAATGTTGAATTGAAGATTTAATAGTCATATTTACCATAAATGCTTTCAATTTCTTTTTTACTTTTTCCAACTAAATCATAAAATTCGTCCATATTAGTACTATTTCCAGGATATTCAACTCCTTTTTCTTTTATTTTTACATCATATTTATTAGAAAGTTCTAATAAATATTTTCTTAAATATTTCCAACCATCAACTGAATAACCAGAAAAATAAAGAGTTTCATCTGGGTATTCTTTTGAAAAATAATTAAAAGTTTCTTCTAATAATTTCTTAGATACTCCTATTGAGAAATAATCTTTATTGGTAGAACAATAACTAATTGCAAAATGAGAATTTAAATCATAATTTGCAATATTACATATACCTAATATATCTTTGTTATTATACGCTATAATAAATCTACAAGTATTGTTATAGTTATTATTATAATTTGATTTCTCAAATCCATGATAATAATGTATTTTATCTCTTAAATTATAGTTACAATCATATTTCTTAAGATATTTAGTATAAAGATCATTAGACTCATCAATAGTAAATACCCCAATATCATAATTAGTTACAGATTCTTTAATATGTTTCATTATAAATTGTATTTATTTGAGAATAATAAAGATTCTAATTCTTCTTTATTTTCTGACCAATATTTAATTTCACTTTTAAAAACTGATATTTTTCTATCTACTTTTGTTATTTCCCAAAAATCATCAGGAAAACTATCTTCAAATTCTATCAAATACCCTATTTCATCTAATTTGTTAATAATACCTATTTTATCATCTAAATAATTTTTAATTATTTTATAAGTTGTATCAACATCAACAATCACATAATCTCCAACTTTTGGCTCATGTATATTTATTGACTCATATTTTTTAATATATTTCATAAGGTTTTATATTACTATAATGATGTGATTCAAAATGATATAAACTATTCATTAAATCTAGTTTACGTTGAACAACATCAATTTGATTTTTAACTATATTAATATCATCTGGATGTTTTTTGCCAGGATTTTTCTTTTCCCATTCTATTATTTTTTCCATTTGTCTTTTATACCCATCTTTTGTATCTTTTAACAACTTATATCGTCTTCTTTTATTTTCTTTTTCAGGGTCTTCAGATTTTGGTGGCTTAGGTGAATCATAACTTTTTTTATAATCATCATAATTATTATAACTATCAGAAGTTTTATTTCTAGTGGAAGATTTTTTATTATTTATATAATATTTATATACAGTATTAAATAAGAATTCTTTAAATAAAATATATGAATATCCATATACAGTATAGTTATATACTTTTTTATCATATTTTATATATACATCAAATGTTGGACTATCTTCATTATTATCAAGCGTAATTTTAAAAATTATTTCTTTTTCATTTAATAATATTTTAGATTCTTCAATGGTTAAAAAATTATCATTTGGAATTGAAATTTTACAATCTTTATAATTAGAGTAAATATAATTTATAATTAGAGGAAATAGTTTATCAAATTCTTTACTTCTTTCTTCTTTTTCATATTCTTTTTCTTGTCTTCGTTTTTCTTCTTGTCTTCGTTCTTCTTCCTTTTTTTGTCTTTTTTCTTCCTGTCTTCTTTTTTCCTGTTCTTTTTCTTTTTGTTTTCTTTTTGTTTCTTTTTCTGCTTCTATCTTTTTTTGTTTTCTTTTGGATGGCTCACCTTTAATGTCCTCTCCTGTATTCACCTCAAAATCAACAAAATTTCTTAACCATTTAGGACTTCTTATAACTGATTCATTCATTATTTTAGAATTAATATTTTTAATTATATATTAATTTTTATTTTTAAACTATTTTTAGAGTTTTAACTATAAAAAAATAAAAATAACATGGGAAAAAGACTTTTTAGATCCACTGAAAATAGAATATTTGGTGGCGTTTGTGCAGGATTTGGAGATTATTTTAATATTGATCCAACAATAATAAGATTATTACTATTAATATTATTTTTTGCTGGCGGATGTGGATTACTTTGTTATTTAATTGGCTGGCTTATTATACCAGAAAAATAAAACAATAATATGGATTTATGGATTTATTTTCTTATATTGCTTATAAACACAATCCAAAAATAATATTTGAGGCTGGCTGTGCTGATGGTACTCACACAGAAATGTTAGCGAATATGTTTCAAACTGCTATAATTTATGCATTTGAACCAGTGAAAGAATATTACGAAATTGCAAAAGCAAGAACTCAACATTTAAAAAATGTTAAAATATATCATTTAGCACTGGGTGAAACAAATGATGATCATGAAATTTATATAAGTAAAAATGCTGAAGGAAATTTATGGTGTTCAAATTCATTATTAAAACCAAAAGAGCATCTAATAGCAAATCCACATATATTATTTCCAGAAATTAGAACTACAAAAGTAATCACACTTGATACTTTTTGTGATGAAAATAATATAAATAAAATAGATTTTTTTTGGTTAGATATGCAAGGTTATGAAATGAAAACATTAAAAGCATCACCAAAAATTTTAGATAATATTAAATCTCTTTATACTGAAACTAATATAATAGAAACTTATGAAGGCACAGAACTTTATGGTGTGTATAGAGATTGGCTAATAGAAAAAGGATTCAAACTAATGCTCGAATCCTTTTCACCAACTGGAGATCAGGGAGACTCATTTTTTTCTAGAGATTAATCTTCATCTTCATCTTCAATATTTTCATCAGAAATAAAAATTATTCTTATTGCTGATATTTTATCATTAGAACTAAATATTAAGCAATCATAACTTCCATCGCCATATCCAGAACTAGACACTATACCAAAATCAAGGACTCCACCATTTTCATTACCTAATGTTAACTCACAACATTTACCATAAAAAGAATCTTTTTCGCCCCATTCGCCAGTATCACCTTCTGGATATTTAGAATCTTGAAAAATTCCACATTGTCCGGAATCTACACCAACTTCAATATTAGTATTTTTCCATTTTTCCTCGCTCAAAATAGTTTTAGCTTGTTCAATAGATACATCACCAAATATTGCAATATTTTCTGAAATTCTTGTGACCCAAGCTCCTTTATCACTATAATTTAGAAATGCTGACCATTTTCCAATTTCACAATTTTCTAATATTCCTGTACACCATACTTTTTTATTATAGCACGGATCTGTAATTCTTAAAACATCACTTGATGTTTGAAATGTTCCAATTTTTTAATCATAATTTTAATTTTATTTTTTTAATATATACTTTTATGTGGAAATATAATAATGTTCGTTTTATTTATACTAATGAAGTTGATAGTGTTTATCATCAATCAACTAGTGTACCTTATGTTATGACTTATATAAAAAGTAAATTTGCATTAATGGAAGCTCTTCGAGTACAAGTAGAATCATCTTATTTAGGATCTTTTGCTGAAATAGATCCTAGAACAGTTAAACATGACCCACCTATTAAAGTATAATTACACAATAATAAGATTATTTTTTAATATAAAAAAAAATAAAAGAAATTAATTAATGATAACTAAATTTGTCAAATTTAATTTAATTACAGAATCACCAGATTGTGTTGAAGTTGATGATGATAAAGATAATAATTTTTTGTATTCTGATGCAGAAGCTATACCATTTTTTGCAAGTGTAGATAAAGATTATTCTAAAATATTAAGAATGAATGTTGGTAAACATGGCGATAAGCATAATGATATGTTATATAAAGGAAAAAATAAAGCGTTCGCTGGTAGACTATGGCTTTATTCTAGAATTATATCATTCTGGGTTTATCCTAATATTAAATTATTTAAACAAATAATAAAACAATTAGAAAAAAAATTAAAAATTAAATTATTTAATAACCATTGGAGAATTGAAGTTATAATTGATAATAACGGTAATATTAATAGAGAGGAATATGATTCAAATTTAAATAATGATAATTTTTTTAGACCTGATGAGCAAATTAAAGGTGACAATCAATTGATATCTATTGAAGATTATATTGGCTCACAAGATCAACCAGAAGAACTTAGAATACAGCATATGCTAAATTGGAAAGAAAAAGAAAAGAAAAAAACTGTGGTTAAAGGATTTGGTTCTGATAAAACAGGTTGGGATAAACCACACAATATAAAATATAAACAAGCAATCTATCAAGAAAATAAAAACAGCAATTAAACAACTTTCAGAGTGGTTTTTTATTTTAAATTATTAAACTTTTTTATTTTAAATCACTATTTTAAAATAAAAATAATATGAAAATAAGACGTGGATTTGTGAGTAATAGTAGCTCAAGTAGTTTTGTTATTATTGGTGTAGGAAGAAGTGGCGATTATGATGAAATAATGGAAAATGAAGATTTTAGCGATGGTATTGAAAGTCTTTATGTTGAAGAAAAAGATTATGATTATATCACAGGTATAGTATTATCAGATAGTGAAGAATTAGAAACAACTTGCACAACATTTGATGAATTTCTTGAAATGTCACAAAAAGTTGCAACAGCATTAAATGTTGATATTAAAGAAGTTAAATTATTAACTGGTTGCCGTCCTTGTTAAAATGAAAAAAATAGTATAAATAATTTAAATTAAAAACAGTATGAAAGTGAGAGTGGGGTTTGTAAGTAACAGTAGTTCAAGTAGTTTTTGTATTTATGGAGCTTCAATGGACTTAAGTGAAATTATTGAAAAAGTAAAAGAGTCTCATCTTATTCCTGAGGAAGAATTAGAAAGATTGGATGAAGATAATGAATGGTATGAGCTAGGTGAGATTCTGGAAAAAAAACTTGGATTATCGACTTATCAAAGTGAAGATTATTTTTGGATTGGAAGAGAATGGTCTGGAATTGACGATAATGAAACTGGACGTCAATTTAAAGACGGTGTACAAAAGAAATTGGAAGATGTTTTTGGGTCGATTGAGTGTGCTACTCATGAGGAAGAAATTTACAATTAATCTTTTGTTAAAAATAAAAAAACCTGAATTTTAATTCAGGTTTTTTTATGTCTTTTTATTATTTCCATGAAATCTCATAAAAACCAGGACGATCTAATTTAATAGGTAATCCTAATTTTTCTATATAATGTACTTGATTTACTCTCAATTTAACTATTTTGATATGTTCGCCATCAATTGATGCTTGATCAAGTTCGGCTAAAATATCTTTACAATCACAATTATTTTTTTTATCCGCCTGATTGCGTAGTTTTTCTAAAAGACTAACTTTTTCTTTTTTTACTTTTACTTTTTTTGATTTTTTTTCTTTTGACATAGTAAGATTTTATATATATTTTTATTATTTATAATACACAAAAGTAATAAAAAAAATTAATATAAAAAATTAATATATAAGTAAAATTATAAAATTTAAAAAACAAAATTAGAATATGAAAATTGTAAAAAACTATCAAAATTTCTCAGAAGATTACAAATTAAACGAGAACATTTTAGGTCAAACCTGGGGCGCAATAATAAATTACTTTAAAAAACATTTTAGTAATCATGCTTGGATATATTATGCTCTGTTTTTAGATAAAAAAGGTCAATTACCAAAACACCAAGTTGAACTAATATGTCCAGAATCTTATTTAAATAAAAGTCAATTACCAAATGACCGTGAAATAAGTCAAGAATTAAAAGACGCATTTGACGCTGAATATGGTGACAAAAATTTAGATAATAATGAAATAGATCATGATAAAATAGAACAAGAAAAAGAATTATCAGAAGGTATTTTAGATTCTGGCGAATATATTAGTTTGTCACATCCAGATCCAAATATGAGAGATGTTAATGTTGCAGAATTGAAAAAAAGAATACTTCGTGTTTACGAAATGAATGCAATAAGAGCGGAAAAACATAAAGGTGATAATTTTAATTCAAAATCACAATTTTCAAGGAAAAAAACTCATGCACTATTTATTTGGGGAGCTCCAGGTATTGGTAAAACTGAAATCTTACATCAAGTAGCTAGAGAATTACAAGTTGCAGTTGAAGAATGGCATTTAGCTACTATTGAACCAACTGACTTCAGAGGTGTACCAAGAGTTGAGAATGTTGTTCCTGGTAGTAAAGATCCTAAAGATGAAAGATCCGTAACAAAACTTCCAGCACTTTTTCCAACTAGTGATGGACCAAATGGAAAAGGTGGAATAATGTTTTTTGATGAATTAAATAGAGCACCAGAAATGGTACTTGGTGCAGCATTATCATTATGTTTAAGTGGTAAACATGGACAATATGAATTGCCACCACATTGGATAGTTATAGCTGCTGGTAATAGGCCAGATGATATTCCAGATCACTTAGTTGATGATAAAATTTTATGGAATAGATTTGCACACGTAAATTATTCGCCAAATGTTGAAGAATGGGCAGAATATTCAAGAACATTACCTTATGTAAATCCTGATCTTATTGAATTTTTAACTAAAAAAGATAAAGAAGGACGTTATGTATATGCTGAATATTATCATCAATTATCTCCAGAGAAACCACATCCCAATTGGCCTTCACCTAGAACTTGGGAAATGGCTTCAGAAGAAGAATATTTTGAAAGATCAGAAGATTGGAATAATAGATTAGATAAAAAAGAAATTAAAAATATTTATCAAGATTTGGTAGGATATAAGCCTGCTGTGGCTTTTGCTGAATTTTCTGAACAACAAGAAGCAAAAAGAGCAATTGAAAGACAAAAAGAAGAAGAACGTAAACGAAAAGAAAGGCCAAAAGATGAAAAATCTAAAGAAAATGAGCCATTTGAAGATGAAAATACAAATTTAAAACCTGGTAGAGGTAGAGGTAGAGGTAAAGCTAGATTAAAATAAAAAAATAAAATAACAATTATGAAATTAGTAAATTATGATAAATTTTCCGAAGAACAACAATTAAATGAAGGTATATTAGGAAATATTTTTGGACCAGTTATAAGATTTTTTAAAAGAAAATTTGGTCAAAATGCTTGGGTACATTATGCATTATATATGGAGAAAAAAGGAATGTTAATTGGTAAAAACGGTCAACCTATGGTTGAATTAATTTATCCGGATTCTTATATCACCGGCCTTAAAGGTGCTAAATCTTTAACTGTTAAAGAAATAGAAGATGAAATGAAGTCTAAATTTAAAGAAGGTGAAAAATTAAAAAAAGATGATAATATTGATGATGTTGATGACATTTCTAACTTTTCTAATAAAAAATTAGAATCAAAAATTCAAGAAGAAATAAGATTGATTGAAGAAGCTTTTGTAACCTTACAATATCCAATAGAAAACGGTGAAACAGAAATTGTTAGAAATGTTGATGTAAGTCAATTAGTAGAAAGAGTTAAAAGAGTTTATAAAATGAACTTACTTAGAGCTGGAAGACACGAAGCTGATAAATATAGTGAAGATTCTAAGCATCAAAGAAAAAAAACTCATGCGTTATTTATTTGGGGTGCTCCAGGTATTGGCAAAACAGAAATCCTACATCAAGTCGCAAATCAATTAGATATTTTTGTACAAGAATGGCACCTTTCTCAAATTGAACCTACTGACTTTAGAGGTGTTCCAAAAGTAGAAAATATACTTGGTGGTAATGATCCTAAAGATGATAGAACTGTATCTAAATTGCCAGCAATTTTTCCAACTAGTGATGGAAATGGTAAAGGTGGTATAATGTTTTTTGATGAAATGAATAGAGCGCCATCAATGGTTCTTTCAGCTTCATTAGCATTAGCATTAAGCGGTAAATTTGGTAATTATAGATTACCACCAAGATGGATTGTTATTGCTGCTGGTAATAGACCAAGTGATATTCAAACTACACAATTAACGGATGATCCTATTCTTTGGAATAGATTTGCGCACGTTAATTATGCACCAGATGTTGAAAAAGACTGGTTACCTTTTGCATCATCTCAACCTCATATTAATCCTGACCTTATTGCATTCTTAAAGTTTTATAGACAGTATTATCATCAATTAGATACTGAGTCTAAACGTGCAAATTGGCCTTCACCTAGAACTTGGGAAATGGCTTCAACAGAAGAATATCATGAGAGAAAAGAAAATTGGAATAATCCATTACCAATTGATGAAATTAGAGATATTTATACAGACTTAGTTGGAAAAGAAGCAGCTATACAATTTATTGCATATTTAAAATTAAAAGAATTTTATGATGAACCAAATGTAAAAGATGTATATGAAAAAGGAGCTGCCGCAAAAGATTTACCATCAAGACCTGACCAAGCAAGAGCTGCCGCTGCATCTATTGCATTTTATAAAAAAGGAAAAAAAATCACACCTAAAGAATTAAAAAATGTTTATGATTTTGTTTTATCAGAAAATAAAAAAGAAAATATTGGTGGAAACACATTTGAAGTTTTAATGAGTTTAATTAATTTATTCAATTGGGAACATAGATCGTATATTAAATCAGATGATGCTTACACTAAAATTTATTGGGACTTTATGAGGGAATTTACTAAAGGTCTCAGTCAACAGTAAAAAAAAATAAATAAAAATGGTTTTAAATAAATTCAAGTATTTTGAAAAATTTTCAATGATAAATGAAGATTACAAAAAAATAACAGATAGAAATGCTGCAAATAAAATTAAAAGAAATTTTATGTATATATCAAACAATTATGGTTTCTTTGCAGATATATTATACAAATTGAAAATTATTGAAGCTCGTCCAGGCTCTGGTGTTGATACTATGTGTACTGATGGTAAATCAATTTCTTATTGGCCACCTTTTGTAAATAAACTAACCGATTCTGAATGTGCTTGGGTTTTAATTCATGAAATTTTACATAATGCTAATTTTCATTTTTCAAGAATGGGTAATAGAAAAGCCGTTGTGGTTGATCAAAATGGTAAAAAACATTCACTTTGGAATTTTGCAACAGATCATTCAATTAATCTTCAACTTGAAGAAATGGTTAATAATAACTTAAAGAGACCAGAAGGTGCATTATTTGATAAAAAATATTCAGATATGGCCGCTGAAAAAATTTATGATATTTTACTTGCTGAAACTCCAAAAGCAGAAAACCCAGATGATGGTGATGGAGAAGAAGTAGATGGAGAAGAAGGAGATGGAGAAGGACAAGATGGAGAAGGACAAGATGGAGAAGGCCAAGATGGAGAAGGAGAAGGAAAAGAAGGAAAAGGAAAAGGAAAAGGTAAACCAGGTAAAGGAAAAGGTAAACCGGCTCAAGGTTCTGGTCCTCCGTTAGATGGTGATATTAGAGCGCCAGGCTCATTAGACAAAACAGGTGAATCTTTATATGAAGGTAGTGAAGAACTTGCTAATGCTAAACCAGGTGAAATTGATAAAGCTTGGGGTGAAATTATTACTGATGCAAAATCTAAACATGCAGGCACTGGTTCACCATCATTAGATAGATGGTTTAATAAAATTGGTAAACCTAAAGTTAATTGGAAAAGAATATTAATAAAATTTATGAATCAATGTTTTGCTGCGGATCCACAATATGGATATTTTAATAAAAGATTTATCTCACAAGGTGATTATTTACCAGGTTTAAAATATCCTAAATCAGAAGGATTTAGAACTATTGTATTAATAATTGATACATCAGGCTCTATTAGCCAAGCAACATTATCTAAATTTGCATCGGAATTTTATGGTATTTTTACAACTAAAAAAATTCAGGAATGTATTGTTATTTGGTGTGATGATAGAGTTCAAAAAGTTGAAAAAATACAAACAAGAAGCTTATCGGGAACAATATCAAAAACTTCATTTGAAGAAAAATTTTTACAAAAACTTAAACCTTCTGGCGCTGGCGGAACAAGTTTTATACCACCATTCAAATGGATTGAAACAAATTTAATTAATAAAGGTATAATACCTTCTTTTGCAATTTATTTCACAGATGCTGCTGGTGTAGCTCCAGAACCAACTAAATATGGTATTCCAAAATATTTTAAGAAAGTTCTTTGGGTAATTACTGAAACTATGACAGCACCACATATTAAATTTCCAGAAAAAATATTTCTTGATAAAGATCCTGATTAAAAAAATCCTGAGAAATCAGGATTTTTTTTTAATATATAATCATATGAAAATACAAAAATTTAATGAAGCAGGAATAATGAATAATAGTAATTTTCCAATTAAATGCAGATTTAAAAATAGAGTGCCAGATCCTGGTATTTGTTATGTTACTGAAATTGATTTTAAAGATCGAAAAATACATTGGAGAAATTATAATGTGAGTTCAATTGCTGATTTTGATGATGTTGAATTTTTGCCAGATTTATTTTTTTTAAATATAGATAAATATAATATATGAAATACATTAAAATATATGAATGGAATTTTCCATTATTTAATAAATCAAACAACCCAAAAATTAAAGATTATGTTATTTGTAAATTTGAAAAATCTACTTTATCTAGTTTAACAGAAAGACCAGAATTAAAAGAATATATTGAAAGTAATATTGGTCAAATTTGTGATTATGATAAAGATAAACATTTTACATATACTGTAATGTATTTTAATGTTCCAAATGAAATTAAACATATGTTATTTAATTATTCATATATGAATAATGGCAAATTAGCAATGGGTTATGTATATTATTTTAAAGAAAATCAAATTTTACATTGGTCAAAAAATGAAGAACAAATGAAAGATGAATTAGAATTAATACTAAATATAAATAAATATAATATATAAAATGTTAAAATATATAGATTTTATAACAGAAACAATAAGAACTGATATCAGAGAAAAAGTTAATCCTTTTTTATTAGCTGCTAAAAAAGGTAGTTCTACTAAAGTTAAAAATTTTATTAAATCTGGTGTTGATATAAATGTTCAAGATTCTGATAAAAAAACAGCATTAATGTATGCAGCTTCAGAAGGGTTTTTAATGGTTGTGAATTCTTTAATTGAGGCAGGTGCGGATGTCAATTTAACTGATAGAAAAAATAGAACAGCCTTAATGATGGCTGGGACTACCACAATAATAGATAAAATACTTTCGGTTGATAATATAAATGTTAATATTCAAAATTATAAAGGAAATACCGTAATGATGAATTTATTAGATGGTCATAATTCAAAAGTAACTATAAAATATTTAGAAAAATTTATAGAAAAAGGATTAAATCTTGATATTAAAAATCATAAAAATCAAAATTTTTATGATCTATTGAAAGATGAAAAAGAAAATTCCACTGTTTCTATCCTAGATGAATTAATTAAAATTGAAAAATATATGGATGATCATTTTCCACAATACAAAGAAGAATGGAATTTTCATAATAACTTAAAAAAATTTAATATTTAAAAAAATCCTCAAATTAAGGATTTTTTATTTTTTAACAGATTATAATTCAATTGATCGTAATTCTTCTAATTCAATTGATCGTAATTCTATTTTAGAATAAATTTGTTCCAATATTAAAATTGGAAGATCAGAGTAATCTTTCTGATAAACTGCAACTTTTTTAGAATTATTATATTCAACAATAGTCACATCATATTCGTAGTACTTCTCAATAAGCATTTTTGTATCACCTTCTGAATATATTTTTAAATGTGCATCAAATCCAATATCAGTGTTTTTGACATGACGATTTTCTCTGAAATATTTAACAATTTCTACTACTATTTCATTTTTGTTCATGATGTTTTTATTATTTTAATTTGACTGTAAAAATAGTAATATTTTTTTGAAACAAAAAATATTTTCCTTTATTTATATATATAAAGAATAAATAAATAAATTTTACTAAAATGCTAGATTTTAATGGATTTAAAAAGAAACAACAAGAAGTAGAAGAATATAAAAAATCAATGCTTAAAATAATTGATGATTTTATATTATATGATGAAGATTTTAGAATGGTTCATGCGAGTCTTCAATTAGATCGTTATGTTAAATCAACTGATTTTCATTTTAAAAATAATACGATTATAGTTAAATATTTTTATCTTCTTAAACACGACTTCAATACTGTAGATAATATTGAATTCTTACCTGATGAATATAAAAGATTGGAAGAATTTGTGAAAAATCCAGAATTATATAAAAATAAGAAAAAATATAATCTATGAAAATTAATAAATTATACGAAAATAACAATTCACATTTTGATGCAAAATTATTATCTAAAAAATTTGGTAAGATATTTTTTAGTGAATTAGAGGAATTCAATAAAATAATCGTAACATATAATGATGATTTACATTCTTTTAATTTTTCTTTTTGTTTTGGTGAATTATTTGAAGAAACAATAGAACAAGTAAATAAATTATATGTTTTTGTAGGTTTAAGAAAAAATGGTTGGTCGTTTGAAACTAATGATTTTGAGGATGGAAACGGATTTGTAATTATACTGATATCAATTTATCGCCAATATCAATTATTAAATATTTGGAAAAAATTAAAATAATAGAGCAATCAAATAAATATAATCTATGAAATATATAAAAAAATTTGAAATAAATGAGAAAGTTATTCTTAGTAATAACTTTCCAAAAAAATTTGCAATTAATGTTAAAGATAGTACAGACTCTGAAAAAAGAGAAATTATTTCACAATTTGAAAAATACTTTGAAATTGATAATGATATAAAAAAAGAAATGACTGATAGCGGAAGGTATGAAACGCCTTGGGCATGGGTTTTTTCAATTTATAATTATTCACTTAAGCCATATTTAGATATATCGTTTGTATCAACTCCTCATTGGGGCGCAGGATATGATTATATGGAAGATATTATAACAGCAAAAGAATTTTTAGAAATTGGATTTGATGGTATTAAATCTTTAATTTTAAAAAAGAAAGAAGAAAGAATATTTAAACAAAATATAAATAAATTTAATTTATAATATATGAAAAAATATTTTTGGAAAATTGAATTAAGAAATTTCGGTGGTAAATTATTTATTGATCTTGATTCCGGCTTACGAACGGAGAAGGGCAAAAAATCCGAACGTGACAATCATGAAAATGAATTGAAATTTACTGAATTTTTAGAAGTTGGAATTGAAATGGTCAAAGATTATATTGAATTAAAAGAAATTAAAAAAAATATAATTTATAACTATTTTTTATATCCCTTCATCAATTTTCAATAAACTAATATTTTTGCCTGATTCGGTTGTTGCTAACACATCACATCTTTCATTTTCTGGATGCTCATTATGACCTTTTATCCAAATCATTTTAATTTTGTGTTTTCGGTATTCTACTAAAAACCTAATCCAAAGATCCGCATTTTTTCTGTCTTTGAAATTTTGCTTTTCCCAATTAAAAAGCCAACCTTTATTAATAGAATCTACAACATATTTTGAATCACTTGTTATTTCTATTTCTAAATTTTCTTTTTTTAGTGCTTCAAGGCCAGCAATAACCCCAAATAATTCCATTCTATTGTTTGTTGATAATTTGAAGCCACCAGACAACTCCTTTCTATATTCACCATAAACTAGTATCGTTCCATATCCTGATACACCAGGATTGACCCTACTTGATCCATCAGAAAAAATTTTTACTTTCATTTTTTTAAATATAATTTAGAATAAATTTCAGGCTCATTATCATCTACTACAAAATCAAAAAAATGCTCAATAACCCAAATACCTGGTTTGACAGTTGTCAAAATATATTTCACATATTTATTTTTAACTTTATTATTTGGAATTATATCATTTGGAATTTTTTCACCATGTTCTTTTAAAATTTGAATATCACCGCACATCCAACGCCAAACATCTAATGAAATACTACCATAATTAGTGAAACCTTCGTGTGATATATCAAACTCACCATATTCTTCATTATATCCACATTCCACACCAATAATAATTTCATCACCAGTATTATTTACGAAAACATTTACTGACATATTACTCATTTGTCCATATCCAATATTTTGTTTAGAAAGATATTGCATCAAATTATTTCTGCCTCTAATTGATTGTATTGAATTTTCAGTTGAATATTCACCTGGCATAGTATAAATATTTTTTTCTTTGAAAAAATTAGTAAACAATAATTCACCTGAAGGTACATTAATTTCTGATAATAGTTTACCAGATTCTCTTAATGGTTTTATAGAACATTCCGGAATTAAATTAACATCAACTTTGACTGGATAATATTTTTTAAAACCTTGTCTTTCACACTCAGAATTAATATAATCTATATCAATTAATGATACAGAATTTTCACTGGTCGGTGAAATATATAATCGTTTACCACAATCTTCACAATCAAAACAATAAATATCAGACAATCCAACAAAATAATCTCCTATTTCAAAGTTATGATCTATCCAATAATCATCTTTTTTTGTATAACGATCTACTTTATATTTTACAGCTGATAATATTATATCACCAATCATATGTCCTTTATAATCAACAGATATTGTATTATTTTCTAAACCTTCTTTTAATTGTAATAAATTCATATTTATATTTTTTAATGTTGATTTATAATATAACTTCCACAGGTTATATTGTATGATTATAACCTGTAGAAGTTATATTACTATATTACTATTTTTCATTAAATAATCCGATACAGAGTTGAATATTTGGATTATATTTTTTATATTTTTTTAAGAATTCAATTCTTTTTTGCTTATAAATATTAATATCTAAATTGAATTCTTTTGCAACATTATCACCATCTTCAATTAAAGTTTGTAAATCACCATTTAAAACGCCATTCATATCATAAGAATTAAACATTCTGATTAATTTATCTTCATGATTAAAATTGTGAAAATTTGTACTATCAATTATATCAGAAATTTTATCTTTATAGACAAAATCTAAATCATAAAAATCATCTTTAAATTTTTCAATACTCTCTGCAACATTATATTTATCCTCTCTTGGTAACCAAATAATATCATGATAAATTGCAGCAACTCTCAAAATATCATATTCAATATCAGATAATTTATCTCTATCATTTTCAATCAATTTCAAGATTCTTCCTAAATGAGTTAGAGTATGAAAATACCTATGAGGTTCAGTCCAACATTTGATTAATTCATTAACATTTCCATTAAAAGAATTTTTGAAACTTATTGATTCTAAAACTTTATTAATCATTTTGAACTTTATTTATATGTTTCAACTTTAATTTTCTTTCTTTCTTAATATTTTTATACTGCTTAATTTCATTTTCATAAAATTCTGCAGTATATCTTTTATATCTTGGTCTAACTATAATATAAAAACCGTCAACACTAATAACTGTTCCAAGTAATGGTGATGAGTCATATAATAAACCAAATGGTATATTACTAATAATTTCAACTTTATCTCCTTTTTTAAATTTCATATTACAAATATAGTGAAAATTTTTAAAAATAAAAACGATGAAAAGTTATTTTTTCATCGTTTTCGGGGCTGACCACCAATCTAATTTTTAATAAATAAGATATTATCTATATCAGATATAAATTGAAAGGTTTTATTTTTTATTTTTTATATATAGAAATAAAAAATAAAACTATCTTAGTATGAAAAAAATACCAGCATCATGTTTAAATATTGATCATAGAGTTAAATTTAATCTTAAATTAGGAATTTATCAAAATATAATAGCATTTCTTAAAGACAATAATATCTTATTTTTTTCAGAAATGAAATTAGACTTTACTCAAATACCATTAGAGTTACATGGCTTTGGTAATAGTAAAAATTTAATAGAATATTTAGCAAATAATAATTTAGATAATATATTAATATTAAATTTTTTAAATTATTATCTAAATAGTATTCTCAAAATTGAATATACATATAAAGATGATATCCTTTTCTATTTTAATTTAAATAATGAATGGCAAAATATGAATTTATATACAATAATATTGCCGGTAACAACAACAACAACAACAAATGCAACAACAACCACGACGACAACAAATGCAACAACAACAACAACAACAACAACAACTACAACAGCATTAGGCTTAAATTTAGAATTTGATAGTATATCTAATGTTCCACTATCTGATCCTTCAGATGTAAATCAATGGAATACATTTTTTGATCTTCCAACAAATGGAACACCATTTACAAATGTGGCTATATCTGAAAATACTGTAACCTTAAATGGCGGAAGTAATATAACATTAAAATATAATTTATTTGCTGGCTCACAACATTTATTAAGTGTTATAGATTCTAATAGTAGTATTGTACATATAGGTACTCAATCATTTGTCGGAACTGCCACTATAACATTTGATATGCCAGGTGTTATAACAATTGATAATATGGGGTTTGGATACTGTAATGCTACAACATTTAATCTACCAAATGTAGAAACAGTAGGTTATCAATCATTTGGTGGTTGTATGGCAACAACACTTAGTTTACCAACTGCTGTTACTATTTCAAATTATGCCTTTAATGGTAGTTATTCTACAACAATTGATTTGCCATATGCAGAAACAATTGGTGATTATGCCTTTAATGGGTGCAATGTATTAACAACAATTAATCTACCTAATGTTAAAACAATTGGTGAACAATCTTTTGCTAATTGCGCTTCTATAACAAGTATTAATTTTCCATATGCAGAATCAATTGGTGTATTTGCCTTTGCTCAATGCTCATCAATTTCAACATTTTATTTGCCAAATGTTACTATAATTAATAATTACGCTTTTCAACATTGTACTTCAGCAATAACATTTAATTTGAATAACGCAATAATAATTGGTGAAGGTATATTTAATGGATGCTCATCAATAACATCGTTTTATTTACCTAATGCTATAACAATAGGACATGCAGCTTTTGTTAGTTGTATAATATCTACAACATTCAATCTACCAAATGCAACTACAATTGGTTCACAAGCCTTTGCTAATTGCCTATCTGCTACAACATTTAATTTATCCTCATGTACTAATTTAGGCACTACAACTGGTCTAGATTATGTTTTTGGTAGTATAAGTGAAAATACAATAAATCTTACTATTCCAGCAGAACTTATGACTTGTAATAACGGTAATCCAGATGGTGATATCATAGATTTGCAATCTAATAATGATGTTAATATAATTACAATTCAACCAAGTTTAAATTTAACATTTGACGATATATCCAATACACCAGTTGTTGATCCTTCAAATGTAAATCAATGGAATACTTTTTTTGATTTGCCTACTAATGGTAATCCATTTACAAGTCTTAATATTTCTGGAAATACTGTTAATTTAATTGGTGGAAGTAATATAACATTAAAATATTTATCATTTGCTTCTAGTGAAAAAAATAGTAATTTATTAAAAATTGAAGACTTTGCTAATTGCATTTCTAATTGTAATGATTCTGCATTCGGAAATGCTTATGGCGGCGATGGTTGTTATAATTTAACAGTTGTAAATTTGCCAGAATGTACAACAATCGGAGATTATGTTTTTTATGATTGTTCATCACTTATAACTGTTAATTTACCAAATGTAACATCAATTGGTCGTACTGATTTTTATAATTGTACTTTAATTACAGAATTTAATTTACCAAATGTTACATCAATTGGTGATGCAGCTTTTTACAATTGCTCCTCAGTTGAAATATTCAACTTACCTAAAGTCTTGGTAATAGGCCAACAAACTTTTGCTTTTTGTTCATCTGTCACATCATTTAATCTCCCCTCATGTACTAATTTAGGTAATACAATTGGTCTAGATTATGTTTTTGGTAGTATAACAGGAAATACAATTAATTTAACCGTACCTGCAGCTCTTACGACTTGTAATGAAGGATCACCAGATGGCGATATTCAATATTTAGAAAATAATAATTCAGTTTATATAATTACACCAACTACAACCACAACAACAACCGCTGAACCAACAACTACGACAACAACAACCGCTGAACCAACAACTACGACAACAACAACCGCTGAACCAACAACTACGACAACAACAACTATTTTAGTTGGACTAAATTTAACTTTTGATAATATATCAAATGCGCCTGTTGTAGATCCTTCAGATGTAAGTCAATGGAACACGTTATTTGATTTGCCAACTAATGGTACATCATTTACAAGTTTAAATGTTTCAGGTAACACTGTCAATTTATATGGTGGAAGTGGTATAACATTAAAAAATAATTTATTTGCAAACTCAACATCGCTAATAAGTATTATTGATAATAATTGTATTTCAATAATTGGTAATAATACATTTATTAGTTGTACATCAGCAACTTTATTCAGACTACCTAATGTTACAATATTAGGTGTTAATGCTTTTGCTAATTGCATAAATGTTACAACATTTGATTTATCATCTGTAATAACAATTAGTTCTTATGCATTTAATGGGTGCACATCAATCACATCATTTTATTTGCCAAATGCTTTAACAATTGGCGATGGCGTTTTTCAAGACTGTTCATTAGTAGAATCGTTTAATTTGGATGGTGTTACAACAATTGCTACTTGGGCTTTTGGTAATTGTATCTCCACCACCTCATTAAATTTATCAAACGTTTTAACTATTGGTGGTTATGCATTTTATGGTTGTACTGTAGTTACAACCTTTGATTTACCAAATGTTACAACAATTGGCTCAGGATCTTTTCAAAATTGTACATCAGTCACAACATTTAATTTACCTATATGCACTATCTTAGGTGAGACAACTGGTAATGACAATGTGTTCTTTAATATATCAAGTAACACAATAGATTTAACTATTCCAGATTCGTTAATGATTTGTAATGGTGGACAACCAGATGGAGATATTCAAGATTTACAATCTAATAATACTGTTAACGTAACTGTTATTGTACAGCCAACAATAGCATTAACATTTGATGATATTTCAAATACCACTATATTAAATTCGCCGGGAGGGGTTGTTGATCCTTCAGATGTAAGTCAATGGAATACTTTCTTCGATCTACCATCATACGGAACTCCATTTACAAGTGTAAGTGTCTCTGGAAATACTGTTAATTTAATAGGTGGAAGTGGTATAACATTGAAATACAATTTATTTTCAAACAACTATAATCTAATAAGTTTTATTGATACTAACTGTATTATAGGAATTGGAGATGGCGTTTTCATAAATTGTTTATTATCCACTGAATTTATTTTTCCAAACGCAATAATTATAGGAACCGATGCATTTCTGGGTTGTTCTAGAATCTTATCATTTGATTTTCCAAATGTGACAACTGTTGGTGCAGAAACTTTTTATGATTGTCGAAATGTTACATCGTTTAATATTCCAAATATCACATCAATATTAAAATCTACTTTTCAAGGCTGTGAGTCTGTAAAAACATTTAATTTTCCAAATGTAACAACAATCGGTAATTATGCTTTTTATAATTGCTTATCGGCTACTACATTTAATTTTCCAAATGTAACAACAATCGGAGATCAGGCATTTTATAATTGCTTATCGGCTACTACATTTAATTTTCCAAGTGCAACGACAATCGGGAATGTTGCTTTTTATGGTTGCGCATCTGCAACAACATTTAATTTTCCAAATGTAACGGCAATTGGCAGTCAGGCATTTATTGCTTGCACATCAGCAACATCATTCGATCTACCAAATGTAACAACAATTGGAAATCAAGCATTTTTTTTATGTTCATCAGTCACATCATTCGGTCTACCAAACGTAACAACAATTGGAAATCAAGCATTTTTTTTATGTTCATCAGTCACATCATTCGGTCTACCAAACGTAACAACAATTGGAAATAATGTTTTTAATAGTTGCACATCAACCACATCATTTAATCTACCAAAAGCAACAATAATTGGTGACTATGCTTTTAATATTTGTTCATCTGCAACATCATTTGATTTGCCAAATGCTTGGCAAATTGGTAATTCTGCTTTTTATTATTGTCTATCAGCAACAACCTTTAATTTACCATCATGTACTAATCTAGGTACAACAACTGGAAATGATGATATATTCACTAGCATTGCTGGTAACACAATAGACCTCACAATACCAGATTTTTTAATGACTTGTAATAATGGTCAACCAGATGGTGATATTCAATATTTACAAACTAATAATACAGTTAATATAATTATAGTAAGTTTATGATTTAAAGAAAAATAGAATTCTATTGAAAT
>Ga0302285_10000328_pt1 | contig 27038 bp, 16 predicted proteins | sample III_Fen_E2_2_FD_200455 | JGI IMG/M metagenome (GOLD analysis project Ga0302285, IMG submission 200455) | Peat permafrost microbial communities from Stordalen Mire near Abisko, Sweden - III_Fen_E2_2 | ecosystem: Environmental > Terrestrial > Soil > Wetlands > Permafrost | place: Sweden: Abisko... | reverse complement strand
TATGGTTCCCCCCCCCCCCCCCTACGAATAAGCAAATAATATGATATTTCAAGATTAGCATTTATTTTCAAATTATGCTTTGAAAGGTTAAACTTTTCTTTCTACAGACAAATAAAATACGCTATTACTCTACCACCACAATTGGGAGGGTAAATAATAACACATTAAACAATCGCCAGGAACAAATCGAAAAAAGATAATCATAAATCCTGACGATATCAAAAAAAGTGAAAGAATGCAAGGAGATAGGAAAAAAAGTTAACCTGCAGGATCAGTTGAAACTCAAAGCCACGAATGGGCTACAATAAGTAGCGAATTCAATTAATTTCGCAGTATTCCTAGTGCGCCAAGCATGACAGCTGGCGTAGGTGGGTTATCCAAAGTTGAGTTCTAAAGTATTCAACAATAATAGACGATCTCAGAAGAATCGTATCTCATAAATAACTCAAATGAATCAAATGAAGAGGGAAATATAAGTTGCAAAGAGAGAATTAAGCGATGGTTATCGAATGAAGTTAATTGGAAGATAATGCATGAGAGAAATATTATTTTTAACTGTTCTGAGGAGGATTCAAATGTAGATGAACTAGAAAAATCTCTTTTGCTTTATCCAGAATCTAAAAAGAAGAAGTCTTAGAAAATCAAACGATAACAACAATAATAATAATAATTTAGATCGAATGCAATATGCACATCGAAATACACTATCTTGAACTTCTTCTTTATCAACCTTTACGAGTAATTCACGAAACTCGCGAATATCTATTTTCTCGCTATGGGATTGTTCCAGATGATTCCTGCAATTTCCAGCAGTGAAGGAATACCTTATGTGTATCTCCCTCTATCGTTTATTATTGTGGTTACAGCTATTAAAGATATCGTTGAGGATATTAAACGGCATAGATCTGATGCAAAAGAGAATAATTATCCGACTGAAAGATATTCCAAAAATCAATTCACAAAAGTTAGAAGCGCAGAAATCTAAGTTGGTGATATTATCAAAGTTTCGTAGAATCATCAAATCCCTGCGGATATTGTGCTTCTTTTTAGCTCAACGTAGATAGCTGGGAATTCAAATTAAGCGAGGAGGAAGGGAGTGTGTTATCTTGAAACAAAGAATCTAGATGGTGAAACTTCCTTGAAGACCAAAATAGTTAACAAGGGAGTGTAGTAGCTGATTAAATCGGAGGAGAGTCTTGCAGATTTCGAGGGGACATTGAAAAGTGAAGCACCGAATCCTTTTTTATATAAATACAGTGGATCTCTTAGGCTTTTTCGGAAGGATAAGACTGATGAGAATTTCCTTAGAGTGCATTGTGAGGAGGAAAATTTTGTGTTAAGAGGGAGCATCTTGAAAAATACTGCATTTATTATAGGTGTTGTGACATTCACAGGCCATGAGAGTAAGATAATGCTGAATTCAAATCGTCCGCGTCCCAAGAAGAGTAAAGTTGAGTTGGATATGAATAGAAAGATAATATTAATTTGGCTGAGTCAAGCAATATTTTGTTTGATCAGTGCAAGCTTTGGGCTGCTGTGGTTTGCTCTCAACAAGGATAGTTTATCGTATCTTGAACTTGACAATGATGGAATTTCATAGAATTACTTTGGATATTTTTGGGTTAGATATGGGAATTGGCTGTTAATATTTATGAATTTTGTACCAATCTCGCTGCTGATTACTCTGGATATTATCAGAATATGCTAGGCGATAGTAATAATGAAAAGCAAAAAAATGATCTCGTTTCATCTTATTGATCAGAATGACGATGTAAATAGTCTAGCTAAAGAAGATATTATCTCATAAAGAGAAAAGGATAGGCTATCAGCTTCAGATGAATAACTTTTAAAAAAGAAACAAGAAGAAAATGAGTTAGCTTCTCCGATAACACCATCTTAAGACCAAATTTACACTAAAATTCGCCCTATTGTTCAAGCCTCCAATTTAAATGAAGATCTTGGTAAGAATATTTTCTTGAAAAACATACAATTTCAAGGAAAAAATTTGAAAATTGCATTTGGTTTGTGATTTAATATTTTGTTTCTTTAACAACATCAAAAACAGGTTAGATAAAATGTGTATTCAGTGACAAAACAGGTACTCTCACTTGTAATGTTATGAATCTCAAAGCAGTGATATTCAAAGGAAGAATCTATGGCGAATTACAAAATGAGTACATGAGTTCTCCAAACGAATCTCAGCCTGAATTTGACACTTTTCAAAGACGACTTCAAAATGAATGTCAGGGTAAAAACAAATAAGAAGAAGATAACAAACCTGAAAATTTGAACTTTAAAGACATTGAATTCATGGAAATGGTTTAAACAAATTCTGACCCTGATCTTTACAAGTTTCTAGAGCATTTAGCAATTTGCCACACTGTGTTGTATTCTGAATCGCCATCTGGAGGATGCTGCTACTAGGCAACATCTCCAGATGAATTAGCTTTAGTTAATTTCTCAAAATTCTTCGGAGTTGAGTTTAAAGGCCATACTGAACAAGAAACTATTAAAATAACTTCAAAGAATTGTATTGATGCAGATAACAATCAAACTGAATTCTAGATGTTACATATCCTGCATTTTTCAAGTGAACGAAAGAGGATGAGTGTCATAGTCAAGGACTATCTTGGGAGAATAGTGTTACTCACAAAAGGAGCAGATTAAGTGATACTGCCGAGAATCACATCAATAACGTTAAATTCCCAAGAAATTACTAATCAAAATATTAACAATAAACTTGAGTAGATTTCTTAGAATTTGTCTACACTTTCAAAAAACGGATTGAGGACACTTGTAATGGCGCATAAACTACTTGATTTGGATTATTATATGGAATGGAAAAGACGATATGAAGATGCTTAGAATTTACTAGGAGGAAATAAAGAAAACGAGATGAACTCATTAATGGAAGAGATTGAACAAGGATTGGAATTCCTAGGTGCTACAGGAATAGAAGATAAATTATAACCTGATGTACAAGACACAATAGTTGCCTTGAAGAGTGCTGGAGTCACAGTGTGGATTCTTACTGGAGATAAAAGGGAAACTGCTATAAATGTAGCTCTTTGCAGCAAAATAGTCTAATCGGAGAAGATAATTGAGATTTAATCAACAGAAATTGGTTAACTAGCTGAATAGCTGCGACAAATTAGCATCGATAATCAGCGTGTTGTTGAGACTGTTACTGCTTATCATCAATAAGTACCAGAAGATAACATAAATGAAGATGCATTCATGTCATCTGTCAGTTCAGATGAAAATATCGCTGGCCGTATCTAAGACATGTCAATCCTCAGCAATTCACAACGATAAAGAGATTAAATGCAATTCAACACTTCAAACAAATGCAGCAACGATTCCTGCAGCATCATGGATTAAAACGCATTAGAGTTCTATCTTAGTTGCTAAGCGTATTCTTTAATCATCGAGGGATACTCTTTGGAGTTGCTTATGAATTCAGACAAGCAAACCCAATAGCTGTTTTAAGAAGCCATCAAGAAAGCTAGCAGCATTGTTGCGTGTAGAGTATCTCCCAAATAGAAATAGCTTCTGGTGAGTATGTACAAGAGATTCTTCCCGAAACACAGAACGCTAGCAATAGGAGATGGCGCGAATGATGTAAATATGCTCACAGAAGCACATGTTGGAGTTGGTAATATCTTTTTTAAAAATTTTCAAAGAATATTTTGATTTTTTATAATAATATTTGTCTTTTTCCTCTAATTATTATAGGTATTTAGGGTTTAGAAGGCTTGCAAGCTGCACGGGCAAGCGATTTTTCAATTGGAGAGTTCAAACTTTTAAAAAGGCTTATGCTAGTCCATGGACGAGAGTGCTATCGAAGGAACTCCATTGTGATTCTCTTTAACTTCTACAAGAACATAGTCTATTTAGTTCCTGTTTTCTGGTTTGGGATATACTCTGGATTTTCTGGGACGTTCATCTACGATTAGTTGCTGTACTAATGTTTCAATACATTTTTCACAAGTGTGCCTATTGTGTTGTTCGCTGTTCTCGATAAAGATCTTTCCTCTAAAGTACTCATGAATGTGCCTTACTTCTATCGATTAGGTGTACAAAATAGGTATTTCAACGCAAGCACGTTATGGTAATGGTTTTTCAATGCCGTCTTTCAATCATTTGTCATAGGGACAATCTGCATTTTTGCTCTTGAGTCCCCAACAATTTATGGGCACGAATCAGGCGTAAATTCTACAGGTCAGACAATGTTTGGAGTGGCTGTAATCGTTGTTAATGTTAAAGTGCTGATATTCTCAAATGTCTAATATTTAATTACAATAATAATCTGCATTCTCAGTACACTTCTCTACATTGGAATGGCAGCATTTTTCAATATTATCCACAATAATGTACTGTATCTTGAATACTCGAAGTTAATCAAGTAACCTACTGCTTGGCTTGCATTGCTCCTTATTCTTGCTCTCACGGCCCTGTTTGATATTGGGCATCGGACCTACATGAAAGTATGCAACCTTCAATAAATAAAAAAAGCTCTGAGCCTAAATGAGGATGAATATAGTATTCTTGTTGAGAGCACTATTGGACAAGAAAATCAATAAAAAAAGCAATGATCAGCAAAGAAAAATCTAAATTGAAAGGAGAGTTATATTAAAAAGATAAATTTATATTTTTCAAAATATTTGTTCGCAAAAAAAGTCATATTGATATGAGAGAATACAATGGATATTACAAACAAATATCGTCGATCAATTTGCCTGCTACTCCGAATCTTGATTTTCCTTGATAGTCTTGATCTTCTCCCATTTCCCGTTTCCGGAAGATTTGAATATCTTAATTTCATTACTGTTATCCGAAGTAGCGACAACGGACGCCATAACATTCCATGAGATCTTCCATACTTCAATTTGATCTTTTTAATACGTATCCGCGAGATCAATAACTTTCATGACTTGAAGAGAAGTATCTGTTTATGCTGAACCTTTGATGTACCAAACTCTAGCTCCTTCTTTTCCACAAGTTCCGATGAGATTAAATGATCGTCCGTTGATGAGACTCCATGAGACATCGTTGACTGCTTGCGTGTGCATGAGCGATAAACCATTTGGTTCGATTGGTTCGAGACGCATTTATATATCTTCTTATGAATTCACCGAGCTGAAATGACGAAACGCGAATATCTTAAAACATTATCCATTTTTGGATTCTTCATCGATTGCTCGTTAGTTGTTGCCCTGCAAACCTTGTAGATTCTTTATCTAAGAAGTGTCTTTATCCTTACAGCCAAAGGCAATCATCGCCTACTCGAAACGATTCTTATTCCATGACATCGAATTGATTCCCATTGGAGAGACTAGCATTTCGCAAGCAGCTGATCGGACGTTTAGATTTACGAGATCGGTGAATACAAATATTTTGACTTTTCCATCTGCTCTAGAAAGTGCTAAAGCAAGTCCCAAATGTTTTGGAGCAAATTTCATATCAGTTATTTCTTCTTTCTCGTCGAAGAAAGGAGTTCTCTTCCATTAGCCTGTGTGATGAAAGAGAGAGAGAGAACAATTTATTGTGTGTGATAAAATAATATCTTGAAATTCTGATTCTTTTTCATCCTTTTATTTTTGATGATAAATGAATTTACTTTGCTATGTTTGTGGGTCACCAATATTTTTGAGGTTGCTCATGAAATCTTTGTTTTCTTCATAGAGATTGATGGTTCGATCCATCGATAGAGTCGCAAGGATATTTCCAAATTCAGGATGTGCCCATATTACCTTACGAATTGGTCCTTATTGATCAGTTTCTGAGTGAATCTATTCCCATTTTCCTTAGGAATTTTTCTACCATATTTTAAGAGATCTATCTGAAGAACATGTGGCTAGTCTTTGTCCGTACCCTTTGAAAAAAACAGTGGGTGAAAAAGAGTATAAAAAAGAAAAAAATTGTCCTATGAAACAATTAAATGATTTTGTGTGAAATCAAAGGCTAAAATAAGGAGAATATTTGAAAAAAAAGCATTTCTTAATCAAAACCCATAATAAACGAACCACTGCGAGTATAATAGAATAAAGGAACAATCAAGCTATATTGATAGTATCGATTAGATATCAAGTTCTTGGATCGATAACTCAAAAAAATTAGTTTCCCTTTAGTGTTACCGCTCTATCTTAAATGCTAGAGTGGAGTCAAACAAGGGACATAGCAAAATGGGGTAATCAAGATATACCATCCTCTATGTGGATGAATATATAGCTTTACCTGTATATACTCAAATCTTTTTTATCTGGTTATCATCATTGAATTTTATGAAAAATCCTACTTTTAAAAGCATTCCTTTTTCAGTTTATGCGCTCAGCTAAATTTCGATTGTTTTAAATTTTTATTATTGTGTGCGCATATGTCCAGTTGAAACAATTTGAATCCTCTATTCCCCCCTTTGTTAGCATGCTTTTTTCGTATTTTTTATTGTTTGAGCACATTTTTTTGCTATCTTATCCATTACGAAATGCTAACATTTTTCTAATAATCTTGAATAATCCCCACTTGAAGTTATAAAAATGTTGTGAATTTACAGTCAAACGCAATGTCATGGATCAAATCCTGATGGAATGTATTTATTGCTTGAAAAGATTCACTGTTCATCTGGTCTGCTCGCTTGGCTTATTCAACTTTCGTGTCAACTGAATTATTCTTTTTGTGGACTTCAATTCTTTTAATTAAGTGTTTTGAAATAGTGATATTAAGAGAGAAATATTTTGCCGCTATTTCTGCAAATACAGTAATTTAAGCACAATTGATTTTACTATATAATCAGTCCTATTGATTGATAAATCACATAAACCATATGGGAAGGAATTCGCTTGATCTTTGATAAAAACACACATACAATTAGATAATTTAGAAGATAATACTTTTATTAAAGCGAGTTGGTTATTTTAATATTTTTGGAAATTAGTTTATTAATCTCAAAATTCTTCGGATCAATTTCTTAAAAGAATTAAGATTCTTAAAACGATAATTTTCAATCAAAAGAACATCAACTAATTGAATCTTTAATGAAGGCATTCTCTTGGCTATTTGTAATCACTTTCTTATCAAATATTATGATCGGTAGGACCTAGTTAATTCTTCCGGATATGTCCAAAGACGCTGATGAAGCGTTAGAAGGTGAACTAGAATTTTCTCTCACAAAAGCTGAAGATGTTCTTGTAACTTTGCAATCCAAAATCACGCCTCGAGAAGGTTAAGAAGTCACCGAAGAAGCTAAACTTACAGCAATAAGTGAATCTGTTAAAGAAATGGAGGAAGAAAATTAAAAATTAAGAACCAAATCACTACCAGATGACATAAAGGATGCAAAAAGCATAATAAATGAATCTGTTCTTTAAGAGTTGGAAGATGAGTTAGATAAAGGTGAGCTCTTCACTGAAAAAGATAGTGATTTGCAAGCTGACAAGATAAAAGCTTAGAAAATCATTGGCGATGAAAGGAAAAAGATTCATAATGAACGAAAAGAGAGAGACAATTTAAGCGAGTTAAAAGCTAAGAAAAACATCAGAAGTGGTGGAAAGACTAAATTTGAACATGAGATATAATAGCAAGTGGAAACATTTGAAAAGGAAGCTAAGTTGACTCCTAGCAGCGGTATTCAAGATAATCAGAAACATATTATTGGTATGGAAGACGCTATTAACTCCACGAATAAAAAAGATGCTGTTATTGAAGAAAAAAATGAAGATATTGATGTGATTTTTGCAGCAGTTGGAGATGTATTAGAGTCTCTTAGTAGAGAGCATACAAAGGAATTCAATACTGTTTTGGGGTATGAACCTGAAAAAGAAGAAAAAACAGATATTTTATTAGACAAAAGAAGTGATGATAAAAACAATAATGCTCCTATTAGAGCTGTTGAGTACGCAGCACAAGAGAACCCAACAGTTTAATAAATTAACATATCTAAAATAGTTGCTAGAGGTGATGAATTACATGAAGATTTACTGGAAGAGTAGGAAGAAGTAGATTAAATGTTAGCGAAAACTAGATAAGAAGAAATTAATAAGAAAATTCATCTTATCCCAACTGACACAAAGCAGAATGAATCTCCATCAACACAACAGCAATTAGACAACTCTTTGCAAGGAGAAACTGATTATTTATTCACAAAATCAATTGAATTCACTCTTGCTATTGTTCTAGCATTTCTCATTCTCATCTTTGGATGTTAGTTTGATATTGTCTCATTCTTTACCCAGCGAAGACGCACAAAGAGCTTCTTTATTAAATAAGAAGACGAATCTAGAAAATCACTGCTCTCTTGAAAGAATTGTTGTCTTATAATTAAGCAAAATATAATTTATTTCATTTGATTATTATTAATTCTTAAAATCTTCATTTTGCTGGACAATTTATTGAAATAATAGAAAAAATTCATATGATAAGCTCTAGAAAAAAATCAGTGACGCTAGTTTTTGTTTTAAATCACACATAATTTGCGAGAATCTCTACTTTCATTTGGATTCCAGAAATTTTTTGATGGGTTTATATGTTCAGTTCAAGATTTAGAGAACAAAAAAAGATAATTAACATAAAAATTAATTTTTGAGGAACAAAACAAAAATAATTAGCTGATTTAATGAACTACGATCCTGAGGATGACGAGATCGATACGTTTCTTGACGCGAGGGACTTTCAAAAGAAAGTCTTGAAGTATCCTGGTGTGGCAGTAGTTGAATTCTATGCATCGTGGTGTCCACCTTGCTCGCAGTTTCAACTCGTCAAACAACAATCACTTCCCACCCGCAAAAATAGATCTCACTACAACTGGTTTAAAATAGACATTGATAAGAATCTGGAATTTTCAAAAGGCTATGAATTAGAAGGTGCTCCAACAGTGATACTCTACTATCAAGGAAAAATAATAGATAAATATGTTGGACTTGATCTCAAAGGATACGAGCGTATTAAGGAGACCGCGGAAAAATTGCAGCAAAGTTATACTTCATTTCTTTAATGAAAACAAGACAACAGCTGTAAAATAGTTAATATTTTTGAGCAATCATTGCCTGTAAATAAGGAAATAAAAGCGATTATTGGTAGTGACATTTATATTATTATGTATGTTTGTATATTTTAGCAATTTTTTAATATGAAAATGGTATTATGTTAATTGATCTATTTATCAGAGCATGAAACAAAAGCCATTAATTAGAGAAACACACACACACACACTTTTACCTGCTAATTAAGTTGTAAATATTATTATTTTTTTGTTACCGAACCATAATCTGAGTTCTGAATTTCATTTGTTGGAGAATTATATTTGGGTTAATTGAAAAAACAATTTGTCAATTTAGAAATAGCTAAAAAATACAATCTTAAATACTAAATACAAATGTTCATGGCCAATAGAACTATTGCATATTTTTAATTTTTAACAACGAAAACCAATTAATTTCTAACTATCCAATGTCTTGAGAATGTCAATTATTTCAATTATTTGACAAATCATTTGGATTTAATGGGAATATTTTATGGATGGGGTTACTTGTTTTTGGAGAGCTACGGATAAAGATAGAAGAAAATTTCAAGTGATTATTGTTATTTTTTTTTTAGAAAAAAGGATTAAAAATTCAAGCAGCGTATGTGGGTGTGTCCTTGATTAATTAAAGAAACTAAATACTTAACGAGCGTAATATTATTATTCAGTAATATTGTCAAGTTTTTTGATTGTAAGGGAATCAATTATATAAAAATATGCAGAGGGTCTTGCCGTTTAGCCCTGCTGATGGTGGTGGTTTCACTTCTGATGAGAAAGCTGATATTCGTTTTCATGATAGCAATCCTGCCATCGCTAATGATATTCATAGAAATCCAAAGTTTCCTTTCTTTAAGTCTCTCATTCGCTAGACTTCTACTAATCACACTTCAGAAAAAAAAGATCAAGAACAACCTGTCAAAGATATTCCAGACTAAGGAGAAGAAGGATCTTCTACTCATATGATACATATTACAAATACGAATCATAACTTTGAAAGCTCCATGACTGGATTGCGGAGATAATTTGCTTCTTAAAGATAAATTGAACAAGAGATTGTTCAAGATGATTTTGATTGTGAAGATCAACAAAAAAACCCAATAATACAGAATTCAATTCGAAATAGTGTAGTCATTTCACTCAACGACAGCTAAAGAAAGGATGGAAGCATGGATGATCCAATAAAATAACTAAACCCTGGCTTTATGGTGCTCTAAAAAAGATAAAGAAGCGATTCATAATAAATAAGAAAAGGAAGCAGATAATTTTAAAGAAACTTAAGTAAATCAACAATGAAGCACTCAATGATGTCAATAATTGGCAAACCAACCGAAGAGAATCTATCTTTAGATGTCAGATAAAAGAGGCGAAAAGATGCGAAAAACATCTAATTTCTGTTAAGTATGTCTCGTAGTGATTTCGTAGGATAAAGTAATAATGCCTCAGCGATCGACAAGAATAAGGACAAACAAATAAAAGGAAAATCACCTTGGCAAGTCTTAGGAATTTTAGAAGCTGTAAAAACATTCATAGAAAACCTTAAGAATCTTTCGACCTTCGCCAATGGGTTTAATAGCTTGAACAATAAGCATTTAGAACTCATCGATGATTCCGCTGTGACTTATGAAAATCCTGGGTTATCTAATTATTTGGGTACTTTTATTGGTGGAATACTCAGCAAGATTCCAATATTTTCTCCAGATTCACTGGTAATAATTATTTGGAATTTACTGCTAAATATCTAGATTTTAGTATAATTCGTGATAATCCCATTGAAGATCTGCTTCTTTTTGGAATTCAACTCGTCTGTAATAGAGATCATCTTTTTCTACACGCCGACAGTTATTTTCTCAATGGAGATTTTTGTGAGATTAAATATTAGCTACTATTTTGAAGGTGTTCTAATAGTAGATAGGACTAAAATAATCTCTCATTATCTGTTCAAAACCTACTACTTTTGGATTGATCTTGTGACTACACTTACATTCCTCTTCAGTAAGGATATCAACCACCCGTTGCTTATCTTTGTAGTGCTATTTAGAATTTTTCAATTCTCCTAACTTGCAAGAGAAATAGATGAGCATTTCTAAATCTCACAAAGATTTCCTTCAGGCTGGAATCTAACTTCACTGCTGTTGATAATCCTTTTGCTGACTCATTTTACTGGGTGCGGATTTCATTATATTGCTTTCATATAATCTGAAACGGGAACTTACACTTGGCTTGATAAAGCGAATATTTTCGATGAAGATTGGAAAATCTAATTTCTTTATTCGATTTATTGGTCTTGTATTACGATGATTACCGTTGGCTATGGAGACATTGTGCCAATCACATCAGCGGAAAAGATTTATGTGATCATTATGACACTTATTAGCGCAGGTGTTTTTGCGTATTCGATCAATACAATCGGTAGTATTTTCACTGAACACTCCAAGAAATAAGAAGCACTCAAGTAACAAAAACAAACACAAAAACAGAACACACAAACAACTCTTTTTCAATCAAGAAATCACTTTATTTATTTTTGTATCCTCAAAGGGCTTAGAAACATGACATATCGATATACATGCGAAACAGAAATATCTCAGGGTAACTTCAAATCGAAACTATTAAGTATCTAGATTACATTAACTAAGAGGAAATGGAAGCAACCAAGCGTGGACAAGGAGTCATGTAGCTTCTGAGTGATTCCATTAAGGAAAAATTACAAACTGATTTCTATGGTAGAATCATCAAGGAGTCATCTATCTTCAGTAATTACAGCCATCCGTTTCTTTAGGAGATCACTCAAACGATGAAAGAGTAGCTTTACGGTCCAGGAGAGCTAATATTCTCTCAAGGTGATCTTGACACACGTCTTTTTTTCATTATTAAGGGATAAGTACAGCTGTTTATCCCTCGAAAGAAGAAAAATTAACCAATAATCATATCTACCCTTGAAGTAACTAGATAGATAAATCTCTAAAATGCTCAAAATTTTGGTGTCTTTCTTTGAAAATGATCTTCTATTATTTGCAATTGCTTTAAACAGAAAGGAGAAGTTGGACACAATGGTTTCTTTGCAGACTAACCACGAGGAACAAGTTTCAAGAGCTTAAATGTTTCCTAAACTGTTGTTATCCATAAAGAAGATTTCCTTCGGATTCTCTTAAAATATCCATAAGATCATGTAAGATTAGATTTTTCATTTTGAAGCACATTTTGATTATGATTGATGATAATTTTGTATTATCAAAGGAGCGATTTTGCGTCATAAAAGATTCAATCTTGTAGAACTTACAGAAACAAAGATTCAATTGTTTTGCGTGTGGAGTTGCTGGACATACTATTTTAACTTGTTAACGCATTCATTTCAAGAAAAACAAATGGTTCACAGTGTAGAAGTTTAATTTTAGCTAAAATTAACCAAGACAAAAACATGAACGAAAACGAGATACCAAAGAAAACACTTATTCCAACCATGAACACATGCGATATTCCCTTCTTAAATTAAGAGGACAAAAAATGGCTGAAATATCATAAATTGCATTTGATCACGAAGGAGCAGATTGGCTCAGAGAACAAAAAGATAAAACAATATTTTAGCTTATCCCTCGTTTAGTCTACGAAAACAATCAGTTTGCTCTTGAAACTGGCAACTCTGGTGCCAGTAGTGTATCTGATTCATCGTATGGTGGCATTGAAGATTTACTCTCAGATCAAGGAAGTAATCCTGAGTAAAGTGAAACTCAAACTGAAGTAAATGCTGATGAAAATCGTATGGAATAAAATAATGTTTCCAATAAAATCTAGTCTCTAAATGAGTTTGAAAACTAGTTTGATTTCTAAGGGAATCTTCATATTCAGCGAGAAAGCAGTCTTGTATTGAAGCCATCGAATTTTTCGTAAGAGAAGCTCCAATTCTATGAAAACAAAGAACAAAAAAGGAAAAGGATCAGTATTTAAAAAGATTATTTGATTAAAAACAAAGGAGAAAACTAAACACATGATGAAGGTCCAATGATAAACAATTATTCTGAAAATAGCAACTAAAAAATAGTCTAAACGAAGAATAAACTGTTGCTCTTAACCCAAGAACATAACTAATCTCAAACAAACTCAAAAGAAATCAGTGTAAGTAAGAATACTGCATTTAATTTTCTTACTCCAAAGGAAGAAGGTATTTCTACAAAAACAACTGAACCTTTGAAAAAATCAAAGTAATAATTAAGTTCAGATTCTGAGAGCAGCAATGAAAGCATTAGTCCCTAAAGAGGAGAATTCTATTCGATTTTAACTGCTGATCAAATGAAAGAAGATATGGATAACCAAAAAGATCCACAAACTGCATTAGACATCCCATCTCCTCTCACTCACCCTTCAAAACCACTCCATCATGTCAAACAAACAAACTCTACTTCTCCATTCCAAACGAAAGACAGCAATTCTAAGAACTAGAATCAGAAAAAGAGAAAATCACATTATTTTTCTGAATCAACAAATTATCTAAAAATAGATTTCAGTAGCCAAAATCTAGGGGAAACCCCCACAGAGTAACGTCATTTGAAATCTCAAGCAGATGACCGAGGTAGAGAGCCCATGAGTTCAGTAGTTGGAGATTCTGTAAGGAATAATTCTAACAATGGAAGTCTCAAGTAATTTGGAGACTATCATTCGTTGATCTAATAACAACAGAGAAATAAACTACTAAAGAAAAATAGTGGATCATTCATGAATCTCATGCAAAGAAAACAGGAATTGTAAGCTCATTTTAAAAATAAATCGCATGAAAAACAACAACAATAACTGCATGAGCAACAATATCAAACTGGATATTCACATTTGGCGATTTAAAAACAATTAAGCAGAATCTTAGAGATTCCTGTTGATAAGTTGGCAGCACCTTTTAAATAAATTAAAATTGAAGCCACACCTACTCCTCTCAAAGCAGTCCGTCGCTAGACTTTCACTGGATTATTTAAGAATTCATTAGTTGATATTGAGCAATAATCATCGAAATAAATGAATAGTTTAAATTCGATAATTCACAGTCCACCGATGCTGATTACAAAAGAGTTTTAGCATTAAATGTTGAATCTTCCAACAATAAATATCATAGGCGCAAAGCAGGTATCTCAAAGGAATGCAAAAGCATCGAGGAATAGCATTTCTTAATAGTAGATTTAATAATAGTAATTGATTCAATAATGTGAAAAATCCCCTGAAGCTCCCAATCAATATTTGGGTGGTTTAACTTAAATCTAAGGTTATGATCAAGCTAATGACTCAGTGGATACTTTCTTCTGCGTAGAAGACATGGATTGTTTGAAGAATTATGAGATTTACTTCCCTGCTTAGAATTGTGCTTCAGTCCTAAAAGGAAATAATGCATACCGACAAAAGCGATTGCTTCAGAAGAGAAAAAATGCAAATAAAAGGCATTCCTATGTGTCTTCTTCTTCATAATAAAACAAGAAGCACAGCAAGTTCTTTAATTTAGTCACCAACAAATTCAATCTTAAGAAAACTAGAACTTGTAAAGCATCAGATTTTACAAGTTGAACGACCATTTCATTTTCTAATTCGATTCTTTTCTCGAGTAAGTTCAGAAGATTAAGGAGATAAGAAGTTGAGTCTTAATTTCTATGAATGTAGAGATAATTATATGCTATCGGTTCTAGAATGATTTAAAATGTTCAGCAATTAAAATTAGCAACTGTAAATAGACTTCAAAAAATGCGTCACTTTTGTTTGAATTAGTTCTCGCTACCAACTAAAATTAAGGAGTTTTCTTTTAGTTATTTTGTTTCAATTTGTGTGTTTATTCCCAAAGATAGGCTTTTCATACTTTGCTTCACAAGAGATTCAGTCTTACTCTTCTGGGAGTAACTAAATTCTTGGTATGTTCAAAGAGGGAATTGATGGTGGAAACTGATAATAATTGAATAAGCAAGAAAAGAATTCAAATTGAATTTGTTATTAACCTCAACAAACAAAGGAGTGGTTGGGATTTGAAATTCATTGTGAAAGGATTCTAAGGATGGGTGTTAGAATAGAGTTAAAGTTAATTCCGAATAGTAAGACCAGCGCTTTGATGACGATGGATTATTTATTACGCATCTCATTTTCAAATTACTCGCCTAATCAGATGGGTAATGCGATTGTCGATGGAAAAGAGCTGTGCATAAATCAAGAAAATATTAAGTCGACCAAGTGATTCTTCTAATATCAATTCATTTATGTTTTTTTAACCTCTTGCTCTTTGCTCTGAGATTCTTTTTCCTTGAAAATTAACATTTTTCGTTCCTCTCCCAATAATATGGAACATATTTTTAAAAAGTAAGTATTTTTCAACAATTCTGAGTATGTTATATGATTTTCCTTATGTAACCCAATTTCATTCCCTTGAATTGTTGAAGGGATGATTCTAAGCTGTGTATTTGATAGTACGCAGATTTTTCTTCCACTGTGTCGAAATATAATCACTTTAATCAAAAACAAAAAATATTCCCACATTAGACCCTACTAGAAAACAATCAAAACTCAAAAATAATACCTAACTTAAAAGCTCTTAAAAACAGTCATTTTCTCAGACAACTCCAATGAGCGTAATCCTAAATGATTGCTCAGATCTGTAGATTTAAGTAAAACGCTTAGATTCTTCTGCTTCTACTGACATGCCTGTCCAGTAGGCATCAACAGCATGCAGTGAATCATACATAGAGAGAATATCTGATATTAAAGAGATTTACAATGAAGAACTGAGTCCAACAATCGTCTGCGTCGCTTATGATACGATTTTTGAAAAGGTAAAGAAACCTAGTCCAAGATAAAAAACAAATAGTCTAAGAAGAGAAAAGGAAAAAGGGAGTTTTCTGCCTGAGAAAGAGGGAGGGAGAGATATAAATATTGTTAACAGATAGTTCAATCTATTTTAATATGATACATGAATTAATTCTGATGACGTATTTAGTCTAATTTTTGTTGGGTTTTTTTGTTTTTCTCCTCAAAAGAAAATTGTAGTGAAGAAAATCATCAAAAGAATGCTTGATGAACACCAGCTTCACTAAGCAAGGACAGAATGCGCCTTGACTTGCTTCTCGAACCATTTCAATCTTTGCACTGGATACGAGCACTTTGAAAACGAAGAAGAGTTGGCGATTATCATGGAATATGTCGGTGAAGCAGAATATTTCCTTGAAAAAATTGAAAATGTAAATTCAAAAGCAGTTTAATTCCTGTATTTCCCCACCATGCTCAAATTACTTTTTTTAATTTAATCAGACGCACAAGCCAATCAAAAATGAGCTCAAAATGAAGAGTTATGTCCTAGACATTTTACAAGGTTTGCATTAACTTCACTCTCAAGGTATTTACTTGATTTAAACATGGATTAAATTATTTATTTATGGATTGTTATTGTTTCGTTGTTAAAGGCTATGTTCATTTAGACATAAAGCTAGCAAATCTCTATTGCTCGAGTAAAGAAAAAGAAGGTGTCCGTCGTGTGAAAGTCGGAGATTTTGGATTATGTCACAAAATTGACAAATCTACTGGCTTAGCATATGTCAAGCATAGTTGTGGTACACTTGGGTACAAGCCTCCTGAAGTTAAAAGTAATTCCCATGTGTCGCAGAAGGCAGACATGTGGTCACTTGGGATAGTTCTTTACATGATGGCATGTGCCTACAAGCCTCACTAAATTAAAGGATACAAATACAGCACTGGACCTATTCCATTCAGACATTTCGATTGGAAAAAAAGATCCCCAGAACTGAAGGCATTCATTGAGAGATTGCTGAGTTTAAACCCCGAGGACAGGCCCACTGCTGAAGAAGCCATGAGAGATCCTTGGTTTTAGACAAGTGATTGAGAGAGAGAAATCGATGGAAAAATCAAGGGAAGTGTCCATTAGAAAGTTAAGAACAACTACAATTGAGTTGCTTCTACTCTTATAATGCCCCTAAGATATGATTTCTCACTTTAATTTTGTTGCCTCCATTCCCGAAAATACAAGAATGAACTCTCCATCACTACCACTGAATGAATCTCTAATTTAACCTATTCTAAACTACCTCCTTTTAAATAAATAAAAAACTAATAATTATTGCAGTCTGTATGTTTCTTTTTCACTTACTACACTACTTACTTACTATTCAGGCATAAATAATCCAATTATTTCATTTCAAGAAAATCACCAAGATATCTTCTTTTTTTTTCTTCAAATCAATGAGATTTTACAATACAAGTGCAGATCAATAAGATATGCATTTATGGTGAATATACGATATTTATAAAAGAACGAAAGAGCTGGATTTAATTGAATTAGATAAGGAATACTAAAATCAAATTGCGGGGAAACCAAGGATCTAGTTGTAACTTAACCCAGAGAGGTCAATCAATCACAGATAGAGAGATAGATAGCCTCCTGAACACACAAGCTAAAAAGAGTAACAATGGCTCTTTGTCTCTTTAGTTGCTTGAGTGCATGCGGCTGTAGGGATTGCACTATCAACAAACTTGCTTTCTACCCACCATTTGCTGGATATAGGTTTGAGGAAATTGCAACTCCGAAAATAAGAATCAAAGATGTAGAGAATAATCCTGCGAAACAATAGGTCCCTTCAAGTGCTAGGGCGTCTTAGCTTTAGACTAAAGATACCCCAAGATTGAGTACAATAACCTCATTTGACAACAAGTTTTATAAGTTTATCTTAGTGTATGAAGAGCAAGAATTGAAATCGTCTAGGATGCATTCTGAAGCACATTAGAATTCGTAGCCAGACATACCCAACCAAAGATAAGGAAACAATGAAGTGGATATTTAGAATTTACAGAAAAATGGCATAGAAAAGGATATTAGTAGATAAAAGAATTAACCACCACCTCCCTAAGTTAAGAGTGAACTAAAATAGATAAAGGTTAAACCGAAAAAGAAAGGTATTGCTCAGTAAAGAGAAGAAGAGTTCTAGCAAGTAGAGGACTTGAATTTAATCTGCTTTAAGAGATAGAACCGTATTGGTACGTTAATATGTGGCTATCACGTAGAATATACGCGTAGAAGAAGTGATATGGTTGTGATTTACTCACATGGAAATTCTACAGACATAGGTTATATGATTAACTAAGCACTCGATGTGGCATTTAATCTCAGAACAAACCTTATTGCGTTTGATTATTCTGGCTACGGATAATCCTAAGGTAAGCCCAGTGAACGATCTTGTATTTATGATCTGGAAACAATTTATCTCCTCGCTAGAGAACTAGGATATTCTCCAATAAACATCGTACTCTACGGGTAAAGTGTCGGCAGTGGACCAAGTACATTCATGGCAGCTCAAAAGCGCTTTCCTATTGGAGGGTTGATAATCCACAGTGGATTCGCAAGTGGCTTGAGAATCACTTAAGATTCCTTAAAAGCATATTCGAAAAAGACAAGTTCCAAAGATTTTTTTCCAAACGTCGAATTCATTCGAAAAGTGAATGCACCTATTTTGATAATCCACGGAACAGACGATATGGATATCCGCATGCATCATGCTAATGAATTGTATGCGTAGGCTAAGAGACATTATACCCCGTCGATTCTTAAAGTCGAAGGTGCAGGACATAATGACATCGAACACAATGATACACACAGGAAAGTATATTTTATGAAATTAAGAGAATTTGCATAATTTCTCCGAAAAAATCGAAATGCACTTCATGACGCGTATAAGCTTACCAAAGAGGGAAAGAGTGTACCCGCTGGAGATAATTTATCATACCCAATTGCTTCGGATATTGTATCGAAGAACAACAGCAAAGTCGATTTGCCAGATTGGAAAAAAGGATATGCAGGGGATGGTTGGGGAGAATCGTTTAATCATTTCTACAAGGGTTTGTTAACTCCTTCTGATAATGTAAGCTAAATTAGAGAAAACGACAATTCCCTAGAAGAATCGAAAAAGCGCAATTAAAGTTAGAATCCGAAATGTGATTCAACTGCAAATACTTCAAATGCCAGAGAATAACAGCAGTAGCAGCAGTAAGCTACAAATGAAAAAGTACATTCTCGTTCTTGTGAATTATCTGCTTCATAGCAATTATTATAATCTGAGAATCATAATATATCTGAAACCAACAATCTTTCCCACAAAAACGAGTCTCAAAAGAAGATTCAGTATCCTGAAGGTGATCGAATTCGGGGAATCTGTGACAGCCCCCCAACAGTTATTCGTCGAAACGGAGAAACTATGCTTTTCTCAGATGTTACAAACAACTCCTTAAGTATTGAAAAGCACTCGTCTAGTATTAAGGCAGTACAAGTCCGCATGGATGTACCTATTTCGTAATCTAAGGATCAATCAAGTCAGTTGAAAAATCTAAAAGACTAACTTAAAAACGAAGGAAAAATCATCATGCATTCGTTAGAAAGTGACGATGAAGATGGCTAATAATAATAAAACCCTTTAGATGAAGAAGAATAAAAACAAGAGGAGAACAACAGCGAGGGAGAACAGGAATAAGAAATAAGATCTCATAAAGCTACTTCAATAGCAAGGATCTAATACGATTCTTACTTTTCTGCCTACATCATAGACAATAACAAAGATGACAGCTAAGGTTTCAATCCTTAGCTAGAGAATCCTGTAGCATTATCAGAGATTGGCAAATAAAAAGTTTAAAAAAGAATAAAATCAAACTCATCATCGAGTCAATAAATCTAGCAGCGGAATTATAGTTCATATTAAGTAGAATCTCTCTAAAGAGAAGGAGATGCTAAGGACAACAATAAGCATCACAGCTCTTTGAAATAGAATATCTTCAACGATGAGGAATAATTCACTTAATATGTTCAAAATAAAAAGGAGAAAGATATGGTAGTTGAGCATCTGAATAGTTACAAAGAATCTAATAACTAAAATTCTATCCACAAAGATTGAAAGATCGTAGCTACTGCAACAGCAAATCTCATGCCTAAGGAGATTCTTCTAAGTTAATTGGAAATATCAAACATAACAAAATAAAAAAAGAATACTCCAGTCTCAGTTAGGGTAAGAACCTATTCAAACCTCATTCTCTGTAAAAGTGCTGAATTATTGAAATTGTATTAGATAATTAAGACATTTATATTTCAATATTTATCTGATATTCATAGATAATATTAAGTTTGGATAATTGCAATTCATTTTTAAGGAATCGACTAAATGGAGCTGAATTAGAACAATCAACTATTCAATATGAGAAAGCAGATATAATAAATTTTTTTCTTACTTTTCTGGTTTTTTAATTGAATTTCATGGGTTGTTCATTCTTGCTAACAAAATGCATAAAAGAATGTTGTTACTAAAAAATTTGCTTTCTTATTTTATTTAAGATTTGAAGCAAACAAGCTAAGATTGTATGTTCTGGAATATGAAGATGATTTTAATAAAATTGAGTTGAAAATAATAATCAAATTACACAGAAGTTTCTGGAGATTTAGAAATGAGTTAGGAAAACTAATCAACTGAGATACCAGTTCCAGCTGAGCTGTTACAACAACAGCAACCTCAAAGTATTCCTTTGCATATTGAGGGCTAAGTTCTCCCAGAGATATTACAAAAAGAAGCAGAATCACCATTCATTTGGAAATATAAATGGACATTCAAATGGGCAAATCCATTCAAACTAAAATCACATATGTCTGTGCTAACAACTGGTCCTCAAGATACCTACGATGAAATCTAAAAGGAAGACATAGAATTCCTTGAATCACTGAAATACTAGATTGCTCTTTATCCTGTTGGCGCATATCTCGGAGTGGCTGCTATCAAAAAAGCAGGTGAACTATTCAAAGTGCCTGAAATACTTAGAAATCCACTGTTGCCACCAAAAGTCAATGTTCATCGAGGATAGTTCTTCAAAAAGTTCATGACCAGAAATATAACTCTGCTCTTCTGCACAACATCCGTCATGGCAGGATTTGCAGTGTACGAACTCAATAAATATTACTTATATTTGAAATACTAAAATCTTATTGAAGGGTATCTTGATGCCTGTGAGAGAGGGTATCTCAATGATGTTAGATCGTAGCGAAAAGAAGTTGATCTTACTTTAGGAATCCCAACATAACCAAAGAAGAATTGAATACTGTTTTTGGAAGAAAAAAATATATTCATAGAAAAGAGAGATGTATTTTGTGTTCGAAATTGAATTGATTTTTATGTTCCTTGTATTTTGTATTTTTTTTTAAAAAAACTCAACAAAAAGCATGAAAATGTGATTAATACTTTTTGAGAGGAAATTGTATTTTTAAAAATTTTTAAACAAATCAGCTCCTTTGAAGCAATGGGCTCTTTAAAAGGTTCTGATATTTAAGGATGAGATAATGAGTTCTTATAAAATATTGAGGAGAACCGCGAAAAACACTGCCTAATAAATCACTCGCAAAATCAAATTAATATACTTCAGAAAATTGATATTTGAAAAGAAAAAGAAAATCAAAGGGAGAAGACTACACGAATTAATCCAAGCTAGAGAGAGAGAGAGTGTTTAATAAATGGAACTGGATGGAAAGCAAATTGGAGGGAGAGGAGAACAGGGGATGGAATTCGATGAAAAACCGATTGGTGTTGGAACAAAGAAAATAGATTTTACTGATGCCTACCCTCCTGGTAAATTACAACAAAATAAAAACAAAAATATCTATTAGGTGGTTGAAGACATACAGAGAGTTTGATGTATGGTATTCATGTGAATATTATTGGCTAACTGATGTGCTTTTAGGATATAATGCCTCGAAAGAAGAAGACGACGATAAGCCAAAGGAGAAATTACCATTGCAAGTGAGAATCAAGAGCACAGTGTTTAAAAATCGAAAAGAAGCCTTAGAAGAGATTCTAGAATTGTATAAATCTACTGAAGACACGAATGATATTGTTTTCAGTGAATACACGAGTCTGTTTACTAAATTCGTTAGTGATTCGAATCCAGCTTGTTTGGAAAAGGGAGTCTAAGCAATTTAAATTTGGTGCGCTCGAATGGATTCTTTGATGTCTCTCCCAGACCCGTTGGAGTTTGCTAAGACAATAACTGAGAAATCCCTCACAAACGGGAAAGCAACTATCTTGGAAGCTAGCTATGAAATATTCAGCATAATGATAGAAAAAGGATTAAAGGATGATACGCTGAATGCACTCAAAATGTGCTTTGCACATAAAAACTAAAAAGTAAGAAGTTTTAAATGAATTCAAAGTTATATTATGTTTCTGGGGCAATACAAGATTTAGAGTAAAAAAGACATGGAAAAGGAAGAAATATGTCATTGATGTTATTATGTCTATTTTTAACAGGTGTAATGCTGTTCTATTGAAGCTGTACTTGAGCTCTTGAAACGATTCGGAGCAAGGAAACTGGATTATTTGAAGTTATTTTTCCCTGAAATAAGTAAACTCTGCGATTCTAATATCTCAAGTGTCAAGACACTTTGCATGACATTCTTTAAGGAAGCCTTCAAGTGGGTAGGAGATGTTACAAAGACTTTTACTGATAAATTGAAGAAATAGCAGCTAGATGAGTTGGATAAATTTTATGCTGAGTACGAGCCAGATGAGCCATTAAAACCATCCAGACAATCTGCTTTGTTGGAAGAGCAAGAACTCACCAAAGGAGGGAAGGGGAAAGCAGGAGCTAAACTTGATGCATACGATATGGCAACTGCACAAGATATCTTCTCTAAATTCAACGAAGCTTGGACCGATAAAGTGCTAGCTATTCAGAAGTGGAGTGAAAGAAAAGAATAGCTTGATTAACTTATCAAGGTAATAATTCCTTGTGTTTAGATAAGTTATTTGTTATTTATTAACTTTTTTTACTTTGAAATGATTTAATCTAGGCTGCATCTGTTCCTAAACTTGTCCCAAACAACTACTCTGGTGTAGTTTAGATGTGCAAAAAGTTACTCAACGATGCTAACGTTTAAGTCTAAATTTGTGCGATCAAGATCACTGGCTTACTAGCGTCTGGCATAAGGAAACCATTTTAACAAAGCGCAAAGTTGCTGTCATCATAACTTGTTGAGAAATTCAAAGATAAAAAGCAACCTATTGTCGATGAAGCTTTAAAGAGTCTGAAGAGTTTCTTTTACAGCTTAACTCTAGATGATTTATCTGAAGACATACGAGAGGCTTTAGGGGATAAAAATGCTGGATCGAAAGTGAATGCTATTAACTTACTGCTTTCTTGCATCGAAGAAGAAAAATACAAATAAACTTTCAAGACTTTCTTCCCCTTGTTTAAGAAATTACTCGATGATAGTGTAGAGGAAGTCAGAAACAAAACAATCATTCTTGTAGGAAAACTTAAAGGATATTACACAGATTCATACACGCAGACTCTTACATTGAACATTAATGTTTAAAAGATGGCAAAGATTGATTCGTATGCATCTCAAGTTGCTCCATTCTAAACAAGCGATCCAAGCTAATATAATTCGGGGTTTTCAGATTATCAATCTTCTCCTCCCAAGCCAAACTTTTAAAAACGACAACAAGGTGCAGGAGCAGCAGGTAATGGTATGGGTAATATATCAAAGACACCCAAAGCAGGTGGTGGTACAAACAATAATTTTTCAAGTATGTAGAACAGAAATTTAGGTAAAGCAAATTCAATGGAAATAGAAAATGAAACGGGGAATTCTTGGAATCTCTAATCGAAAGCCGATATCTCGAAGGAAATGGAGAGGGCATTGGTTAAAATATCAGAACCCAAATAGTAATCGAAAAAAGAAGGACTCGATCTTCTGGAGATTATTTTGCAGCAAGCAAACAATAAGATCTCTCCGAATGGGCTCTTCGAGTTAGTCAAGTAAGATTAGGGAGAAATACACAATTATAATTCGTTTTTCCATTGAATTAATGATATTTCTTAGGTTTACACACATTTCATCTTTTAAAAGTTATTTTTTCTAATGATTCTTTTTCTTATCTTGAAAGTGCATTAAAGAAGTGTCTCTCAGAGAGCAATAAGAGTCTTGTGCGATAATTTATCTCATTCGTCGCAAAATTCGGAGAAGCTCTAGGGAAAGAAGCGAAATAATTCTCAAAGATTTTAGTTCCAGGTATTATGCAGAATCTCTCTGATAAATCAGTATTAGTAAGAACTGAAGCACTGAATGCTCTTGACAAATGGTCTGAATTGATTGGATTAGAGTAAGTTATCAATTTGATCCCTCCCTTTATGGGTTTTGAAAGTCTCGAAATTCGTAATTAGCTTATGCAATATTCCATTAAAAATCAAGATGCTTATCTCAGAAGCGATCTTAAAACATTTGTGATCCCTATTCTCCAATGCTTAACAGATAAAAACAAAGAAATTAGAGCACTAGCTGAGTAAATGATGGACATTACACTCAAAGTATTTCCTATGTCTCACTTCTATGATTCAGTTAAAGATTTCAAACCAGCTGTGGTATAATAGCTTAGGTAGATATTTGAAAAATTATCAGATACAAGCAGATAACAATATATTCCATAGAATACAGTTACAGCATCAGATCAATCATGGGGCAATACCCCTAGTAATCATTATTCTAATGCAATTACTGGGAATATAAACAATTCGTTGAACTAATAATCTTCTAATGACTTCGGCGGTGCATACAAAAGTAGCTGTCCTCCTATTAAAAAAAGTGTCTAGCCAGTATCATCATAGCCACGTAAATTGCACTTAATCCATCAATTCTTAGAAGAGATTAACAACAAAATATAGATGTTTATTTATCTCGATTTTTGTTGTTTTAGTAAGCACTTAAGGCCTGAAAGAAGAGCGCATCACAAGGGAGGAAACCAAACCTTGGCCGATCGATAGAATAGATGACGAAATGGTCGAAGAACTTATCGAGAGTGTCCGCTAAGTTGGTATTCCTTAAGATCTGCGTCTGAAGATGTTTTCTTACGACAGCAGCCATATGGTTGAAGCTGCAAATTTCGTGAAGAACAAAATCTCGAATGCTTCTTAAATATCCGATATTCTAATCGAATGGGCGTTCTTAAGATTATGGGATTAACACAGTATCTCCGTCTGCAAGATACTCTTAGAAATGATCAAATAAGTCTTTGACTGTCTCAAAAGCGAATCATATTATCTCCTCGATTTTGAACTGTAGATCTCACTCGCTTCGATGCTGCAGGCGATGAAGACTCATCCGAAAAGCAGTGAAGTTCTGTAGTTAATTCTACAGGCACATGACCGTCTTCGTCTTATTTCGTCTTCTAACAAAATATTAAAGTTCTGGTTGAATAAACTTCAAGAAGAATCAGGGCCTTGTGAGATGATCATATTAGTTCTTAACTCCGGGCTATTTTCTTCAGAATTAAGTAACGAATTAGGTACACTAGCGAGGATACCTTCAGTATCTAAAAACCCTGATATCCTTGCGGCTTTATTGAACACATACGGGCAACAAGTCATGACTGCCTATGGGTTTGACTTATCACCATTGAAAACAAAGAAAGAGGAGAATTCTGATAATATTGAAGTTCCCAATATACAAACAACCCAGAAGACTACACATAACGAACCCAAAGATAATAAATAGAATAAACAAGAAGACGCATAGATCTTAGAAATCAAATAAAATCTCCATAAACTCACAAATAAAGACATCAATTTGAAACTGTACACATTGCACTATCTCAACGAATCCTTCTCAAATCCCGAATAAATCTCTCTTATGGCAGAACACAGCGATTATATAATTCTCGAACTCACGAAGTATCTGAGTGTCTGCATGCATGAACTCAAACAAGGAGAGATACAATATGAATTCTTCAATAGTTTCATTACGCTGTTCATCAAAATAACGAATACCAAACAATTCTTTGCTTCGATTGCTCTTATATCAGCTAAGAATCTCTCGGAGACAATCCTGAATGAGTTAATCTAAGCGGATGAATCTAAATCGTTCAATTAAGCTCTCAGATAGCTCAACACACTTATGCTAAGAGTGCTAGAAAACACCAATATCAACAATATGTTCTCTATTCTCTTCGATCTGCTGATCTTAGTAAGAATACAAATCAATTTAAACTTCTTTTTCTAAAATTTACCTTTAATCTTCATTTTTATTTTAAATTTTCACCCACAGAATCGTAAGAAAAATGAATATTCGAAGGTTATTGCGATCATCATCAAATGCATCTTGAAACTCACTAAGGTTCTCCGAGAATTCTTAAAAGAAGTCGACATCAAGTAGTTGTTCCTGCGATTCAATGAATACATCCAAGAATTCGGAGTTGATGCATCTAAAGCAGACGAAATGGGAGTCAAAGCGATCAAAACAATGATCAGTGAACTTTCTAAAATCATCGATCTTCCGACACTCATGGAGCACTACAAAATCCTAGAAGGCAAGGATTAGGTTATCATCAAAATGATCGAGAGTATCGAAAGCACCAAAGCAATCTAACACTCACCACTCATGAAAGCGACACCTTCCGCTTCAAATATGGAAAAAGTTTCGTAACTTAAACTACGATACGCTTAAATTATTGCGAATAAGAGTCCAGGAGGGATGGATGACGAAACGATCTAAAGAAGTCTCTAGAAAATAAGTGAAACAAATCAAGCTCAAGCGTAAGCTGCAGATGAAAATAACAATAGTAATAACAGCATCGGACACATGAGACATGCCAAATTTGGGATGGCATAAAACGAGTAGTATATTAATAATAATAACACTCAGAAAGATGTATGATCTGAGCAAAATGTAGCAGGTTAAAGGGTTTTGAATTGATTATTTTTTATTATATTTTCTTATTTTCAGTCGAGTAGTTAGTTATATTTATAAATATGTGTCAAAAAAGCAATTTTGAGATACTCAATTGCAACAACTTACTTTTGGTTCACTTGTTTTATTTCTAGAGTTATGGAGTGGTTTTTTAATAGCATTATTAGGTAAGGATCTAAAAAGAGAACGAGCTATTAAGTCATCTTAGTTAGTTTTTTTTTTTAATAAAAGAAAACGATATTTTGATTGCATTAAGGATGTTACTTATGCTGATGTTGTAATTTATAGATA
>Ga0302285_10000327_pt1 | contig 27051 bp, 19 predicted proteins | sample III_Fen_E2_2_FD_200455 | JGI IMG/M metagenome (GOLD analysis project Ga0302285, IMG submission 200455) | Peat permafrost microbial communities from Stordalen Mire near Abisko, Sweden - III_Fen_E2_2 | ecosystem: Environmental > Terrestrial > Soil > Wetlands > Permafrost | place: Sweden: Abisko... | reverse complement strand
TTTCGATTATAGCCGGAGCACCGATAAAAATAAAATCAGATTTATTTATTGGGGCATTTATCGTGCAACCTGATAGTACGGTCAGTATTTATACGAAACAATTCCTACATACGGGAGAAGAAGAATATTTTTCATCTTCTTTTGATTATAATCCAATCATACAGCTTGGAAACGAAAAGATTTCGCTTGCAATTTGCTTTGATATTGAACATCCGGTTCATCCAGAAAAAGCTTGTCAATATGGATGTTCACTTTATATCCCGAGCATTTTTTATAGCCCGCAAGGAATTTCAGCGGCTCATGATTTACTGAGTAGGTATGCCGTGAAATATTCCATGAATATTTTATTATCCAATTACTGCGGCGAATCATTGAATCGTCCCGCCGGAGGAGGAAGCGCTTTCTGGAATAAAAATGGAGATTTAATTACAAGTCTTGGTAACTCGAATTCAGGACTATTAATTGCTGAAAGAAAAAATGATAGTTGGTCAGGAAAAATAATTACAGACTAATTGAAACCGGCTATTCACATAATGTACACTATTTGTATTGTTCCAGAAATCAATTTATCTCAGGTTGAATGGTGTTCATTCCTATAAACCGCCAAGGCTTTAATCAAATAGCCAAGGTCATGATGTTCTATTAGTAAGAATAAAAAAAAATGATTATGAAGATATTAATTTTCGGATCAGGAATAATTGGTTCTACGTATGGATGGCAGCTTTCAGAATCAGGACACAACGTAAGTGTTTTGGTAAGACAAGCGAAAAGGAAACAAATCGAAGAAAATGGTATTGCGATACATTGTACCGACTTTAGAGGAGGACAAAAACAGATTAAACAGGTTGTTTTTCGACCGGATGTAATTGAGGAATTGACCTCACAGAATGATTTTGAATACATCATTGTATCAACCAACAACCTTCATTTGAAAGAAGAATTGCCTGTATTAGCAAAATCGGCAGGCAAAGCGCACATTCTTTTCTTCCAGAATATGTGGAAAGATGACATTAAAGTAATCGAAGACTATCTTACACCCGAAAAATACTTTTTCGGTTTTCCCTTTATGGTTGGAGGAGGTCGGGATGTTAAAAGCATTTACAGTGCAATATCCGGCTTAAAATACTCCCATACTCCACTGGGTGAATTAAACGGAGAAATTACGCCACGGGTACAGAAGATTGCCAACGCATTGGAAGATGCAAATTTAAAGCCAACAATAACATCTCAAATTTCAGTCTGGCTTATTACTCATTATGCTGTAGCTGCAGGTTTATCAGCAGGAATAATCACAGCAGGTAGCGGTAAAGCATTTGTTAGTGACTCAAAAATAATCAAAGAAACAATAAAATCTATACGGGAAGGACTTGATGTTTGTGTCAAAGAAGGTATCAATCCGAAATCAGAGAAGTCAAACAAATTGTTTTATTTGCCTTTGTTTATCAGCGTTCTAATTGCTAAAAAAATATATTCTGATGAAGCGTTGACAATAATGTTTGACGGACATACTAATCATTCTCCGGAAGAAATGGTAAAAATGCTTGACGACTTGATTACTTGCGGAGAAAAAAATAATGTAAAGACCCCATACCTGAAACATTTCAAAGAAAGAATAAAATAATCACCCGATGTCGCTTAACCACAGTTTTATGCGGTTTGAAAATTTAAAATAATTCTACTTTATTAAAACAAATAGTGGAAATTACAAACGTCAAAACATATTACAAAATATAATAAAAAAAAAGGAAACTGGATTCAACTACCTGACGTTATTCTAAGATAGGCGTAATTTTAATATACAAAAAAAATGAAGTACGACAAAACAAAGTTTACAGCATGGACATGGAAACATTGGTCTATGATTCATTGGATTCTAAATCCAGGACTAGTAATTAATGAATTAATTTTAGGACAAAGAGTGCCAAAAGTTCTGCTTTTCGACAAGACAACGGACAAACCACTTATGGAAAGACAATTCGTTCCTTGTCCTCATTGCGGAGAATTGAATGACGGAAGATTGTGGGCGAAAAAGAATGGATTTAGAAATTGGTTTGGTTATTATTGTCCAAATTGTGGCAACACAATTCCATGTTTACGCAACCTGACAAGTTTGATTGTACTTATCTTGACATTTCCAATTTGGATTTGGTTTGTAAAAAAGTGGAAAAAGAATTGGTTAGACAATCAACCAGCAAGATTTGAGAATCTCAACATGGAAGAAATAACACACGATAACGCCTTATGGTTGAAAACAGGAATTAGTTGGGGTGGAATTATGTTTATTCTTATGACAATCATAAACCCTCTAATTGACGGAAAAGAAATAACTTTGAGAATGATTTTATTTGGTATTCCCCTTTGGACAGTGGCTGGGCTGGGATTTGGTTATTCCATGAAATATTGGATGGGTAGACGCAATACGACTGAAACACAACAAAATACTAACGTTTAATACACACCTATAAGTAGTTGGCTAGTGTATCGTATTTAACGGGTTTTGCGCCCGCATTCACATTGTCCGTCAGCTAATGGACAGCGAATGCTCCCGAAAATGGAACATCCCGAATATCGGGTATATCAAATGCCCATAATTCGGTCGTTAACGGTTATTGTAAAAGAAAGACAACACATTATGAGATAAATTTTGATTTTAGTTGGACTTATGATTTCCGGAGTAGTTTGTAGACAACAGACAAAAAGAACTGACTTTCTCCCTACGATAACTTAATATGACATCTTTCATTTATGGGCACTCAATAAATTTCAACCAGAAAATGACACCAAAATTGTTGGAAACAGTTATAAGATGTACATTCGACAAGTGTAAGTCTTGGCAAAGTAGACGTAAAGTCTGCAATTAAAGAAAAGAACGGAAAATAGAGTATTGAAAACAAAAAAACAGATCTAAGATGAATATATTTACTGAAAGATTAGAACTTACTGAAATTGAATGGATTGATTTGGATAATATCCATAGACTTCACTCCATTTATGAGGTTGATGAATTTAATACTGTTGGACTGCCAAAGAATATTGAGGAAACGAGAATGAATATAAAACCTTATGTTGAAGCAAGAAATATTGACCCTCAATCGAAATATACCTGGAACATAAAGATTAACGAAACGAAAGAATTTATTGGGCTTGCAGGAATTAAATTATCGCTTGACAAGTTCAAAATTGGCGAAATATTCTACAAGCTTTCACCTGAATATTGGGGAAAAGGATATGCAACTGAAGTTGCAAAGAAACTCGTTGAAATTGGATTTGAGATGTTTAACTTACACAGAATTGAAGCAGGTTGCGTAGTTAATAATATAAAATCAATTAATGTCCTTGAAAAAGTTGGAATGACCAGAGAAGGAATTAATCGTAAGATTTTGCCAATTAGAGGAGAATGGGTTGACAGTTATATTTATTCTGTTATTGAAGAAGAAAAACACAAATAAAAACAACGAACCGCTTAACACACGCTTCGGTCGATATCATAACACCAAAATTATTATTCATATTGTGAACTAAGTAACAGACAACAAAAATTGATGTGTAATTTCGATTTAATTAGCCTTCGAATGTGGAATTTTGTACAACAGACACACCTGAAGTTCGTTTGATCGTTTGTATTCTGAGATAAGTTTGTACAACTACGACCGGTCAAAAGAATGTTCTGATCGCCGGAACACATTAATTTTTAATATATCCTACTAATTTAAATTGAACCAAAAATAAAAAATAACATGAAAAAGATAATCAAATTCGGTGAAGATGTGGATGGATATACCATTCCGGTTTTAAACGAGCGGGAAATACGGGCTGCCGCAGGAATCCTGTTTCTGGCAACCTTTACTTCATTAATGTTCATCCTGTTCAAAGGTAACTTTATTCCGATCAAGTATGTAATAACCTTTTTCCTTACAGATTTTATGATCCGGGTTTTTATTAATCCTAAATACTCGCCTACTCTGATTTTTGCACGTTTAATAGTTCAAAATCAAACACCCGAATATGTTGGAGCAGCCCAAAAGAAGTTTGCCTGGATAATAGGTGTCGTATTATCGGCTACCATGTTCTTCTTTTTTGTAATTTTAAATGCATTTAGTGCAATTACAGGTATTATCTGTCTGATCTGCCTTATATTCCTTTTCTTTGAATCGGTTTTTGGAATTTGTTTAGGATGCCTGTTTTATCCCCTCTTTTTTAAAGATAAAGTACAGTACTGTCCGGGTGAAGTGTGCGATGTAAAACAAAAACAGGATATTCAAAAAACGTCTTTAAGTCAATTTATTGTATTGCTGGCCTTTATAGCGTTCATTTTTCTTTCAGTTTATGTATTGGGTATCAGATTCAGCGAGAAACCTCATGCTTTGTTCGAAAATCAAAGTACGGAGCAAATCAAATAATGAAAAAATAAGTGCAAAGCAAACAACTAAATAGTGAGGACAAAATGCTAATGTTTTTATTGAGTTTAAACCATCTGGACTGGACAGAGTACTCAATCGCCAATGGTACGAGCACCACTTTTGAAAACAGTTCACTGACTCTCAGCAGTATAGAAGATTTTAGAATGGGAATTTAATTGATTCGGGGTATTTATTTCCTTTTTAGTCAGTGAAAAAGTCACTATAAACAGACCAATCGAATTAATGAATGCAAACTGTAAACCTACCAACTGATTTTTACCATTAGTACTCCTCTCCTATTCTCCTTTTTATACCGGGAAGTTAATGGATTACAATACTATGACAGGGCTGGTTCCTGATTAATCGACAACCGTCATGACTTTATAGTTTTGACGGTTTTTAATTTCAGAATTGACATTCCGGTATTGTCTATTTGCATGCGTAAAATGAGATGAAAGAATTTTTTGTTCAATAAAAAGGCTGTCAGAACATGAAAGTGATTTAACCAACAGTTGGAATCAATACCGGTTTATAAGTATTTTAATTCAAACCTTTTAAATTTGATAAAAAATGTCGGATAGATTATAAATCAGATAAAATAAATGTAATTAAATAAAAAAATATTATTTATCTTTGGCCAGATTATAACCAAATACAGAAATCAATAACTACCACAAAATGAATATTGTAAATTCCGGTATCTGACTGTATCTGAGTTTTAATATTGTTTGAAATGTATTTTCTATTAATAAATAAAGTTGAAGATAAATTTTGACAAATCAGATATCAATATAAATGTGTCCATTGCAGAGATAATGGGTTTTATAAAGAAGCGATAGTAATAAAAAAACAATTTGAATGAAATTATTAACGACAAAAGAAGCAATATTACAAAGGAGAAGTATTCGAAAATTTAAATCTGATGAGATTTCAGATGAGATAATTTTCGAGCTTTTGGATTCAGCAAGATTAGCGCCATCAGGATGTAATTCTCAACCATGGAGGTTTAAAATAGTTCGGGATAAAATGGTCAGAGAACAATTGTATGCTGCTGCACACCATCAATCATTTGTTAAAGAGGCGCCGGTAGTGCTTGTTTGTTGTTTAGATATCAAAGGATATTTAGATGGAACTGTTTCAGGAGTTCAGGATTTAGAGCAAAGTGATATCATTGATAAAAAGATTTATGACCTGTTGATTAATAATGCGAATGAATCAAAAAAGATTAAAACAGATGAAATAATTCCCAGGATCAGTTTTAATCTTGCCATAGCAATTGAACATATTGTTTTAAGAGCACTTGATTACGGATTAGGTTCTTGTTGGGTTAGACTAGTTGATTGCAATAAGGTGAAAGAACTTTTCAATTGGGATGATAACATTGCAGTAATTGCTCTATTACCCATCGGATATCCAAACGAAAATCCGAAACCCAGAAAAAGGTTGAACATAGAAGATCTTTTAATTTGATTTGCCGACTGATTATAAAGAGGCAGGGTTTTGTACAGACATTCAGTTTACGAGCTTGAAAATTGCATTAAACAATATTTACGACGGCATTCAATTAGTTTCAGGATGGTCGGTGAATCATCGGGATCGAACTTATGCCCATAATCGCGGTTGTAAGATGTAAGTGTATACGATAAAAACAGATTTGAGTTTGAAGACTTTTAAATCCACAAAATTGATCTTTGAAATAATCCAATTTACAGAATAAACAAACAATTAACATTCCAGACAGAACTATGAAAGAAAATTTAAAATGGTTTTTATTAAATCTGACTGTATCATTTTCATTTTATTGGTTGAGTAATCTTGTTTTATGGTTTCCCTGGAGCATAAACCCGAATCTAGGTATAACATTGATGCTTACCATAGCTCCATTATTATGGGGTGTTGGAATTTACTTTTGTTTAATCAGATATCCTGGTGATAAATTGATAAAAGGAGCGATATTCAATTCATTCATTTTATTAGTAAATGCAGTTATTCAAGACTTTATCTTTTTTGGGTTAATTCGTAAAGCTATCCATGATTTGTATCAACCAACAACATTCTATGGTTATGCATTTTTAATGACACTTCCATTTATAGAAATAATTATTTTTAAAAATTTGATTATTAAACAAAATCGACAAATAAAAGCTAATGATTTTTTTCTGATTGGAACTTTGGGTGTGGTTTGCTTTGTAACCCTACTACTAATCATAAAATTGGACATAAATATAAAAATCTAATCGATTTACTTTTCTAATTTACTTTCAGATATTTTAAAATTAAAACTATGGTAATAAATACGAATGACATCGGTATTTTTTTTGTGAATGTATTCGTTGCACTGGCTGTTTTTATTGGATTACTTTTTTTTATTTTAAGCAGTCGTTCACAGAAACTGATTTTTAGAATATTGTTATTAGGTTTGATTGTTGTCATTTTCGGAATGACATTTTCACGAATTACTTATGGAATAGGAGTTCCATGGTGGATTTTCTATGGACTTCCTGCCTTACTTACATTTGTGCTTCCTCCACTCGTATTGCATATGTCGAAAAACGAGACCCTCTTATATGTGCCTTTAGCAATGATTATGTCACCAGTTATCCACGTTTTCTTTTCATTTTTCATTGGATGGCATGATTTCATGCCACTTTTCTATGTGCCTTGCTGGCGAGAACTATTCTTATAATAAAACGATAAGTTCTTAAGTTAAAATTTTTCAGAAACGATTTTATCCGGAATGACAAAAAACAGAATAAAAAGGAATCAGGAAAATAAAATATAGTAATCATGAAGAAATTATACCATATCGCTGCAATACTTTTTCTATTTGCTTTATCAATAAGTCCATTGGCCCATTCACAGAATTTTGCTAAGAATTGGTTATTTGGAGATTTCGGATTGGAGTTTAAGTCGGATACCGTTTTAATCCGCCATGATTATGCACCGCACGAAAGCAGAGGTATGGGCATTATCAGCGATAAGAACGGTAATTTAATCTGTTATACCAATGGTTTCAATATCTGGAACCGAAATCACGTCATTATGCCCAATGGGAAGGATGTACTATCTGCTGAAGGAAGTCCATTGATTCAGGAATCAATTATTATTCCCTTACCCGGTTCAGAAAAGCAGTATTATGTTTTTACGGTTGATGCATATAATGGTCAGGCTGCTTCAGGTCTTTATTATTCGGTTGTTGATTTAAACCTGGATAACGGACTTGGCAATGTGACTCTAAAAGGTAAAAAGATACTGAATAATACTACAAATAAAATTACGGCTGTTTATCACAATAATAAAAAAGATGTCTGGATCGTCACCCACCAATATGATACTAACAAATATTATGCTTATTTATTGACAGAAGCAGGACTTACTGAAACTCCCGTAATAAGTTCAGTTGGCAACTCCTCTATATCTTCATTTGCTGGACAACTGAAAGCTTCTCCGGACGGCACTAAAATGGCTTGCAGTTATGATGACTACACATCAACCGATGATTTTACATTATTCGACTTCAATAATTCAACAGGGAGGTTTACAAATCCTCTTTTGTTTACGTTGCCTGTTACCTATCGTGGAGGTGGTGGTTTAGAGTTCTCGCCTGATGCAAAAAAACTATTTGTATACCAGTCGGGAAGTACCGGAGAGAGCGGTTTATATCAATTTGATATTAGCAGTGGAACTTATGCCGGAATCAACAATTCAAGAACCCTTGTATTTCAGGACATGGTAAATGGATTGTTTCAAATGCAACTGGCACCAAATGGGAAAATTTACTTTACAAAAGGAGGTGGGCAGGATAGTGGCACGAAATACCTGGGAGTAGTTGAGAATCCAAATGAATGGGGCAATAACTGTACTGTAAAGGAACTTGGTTTGTACCTGGACGGTTCATCTGCATTTACAAATTTTACACCAAATTTTATTCAGAATTACTTTTTCAAAACCAGTTTTACTTTCGACAATGCATGCAGTGGTAACTTAACTGATTTTCAGATCAGCAATGAATCAGGTTTAGACTCGGTGAAATGGAACTTTGGCCAGGGGAGTACATCAATTTCACGTCATCCTCAATTCAAATACAATGAAGCCGGAAAATATACTGTAACCCTGTTGGCATATTATCAAACTAAGACGGATACAGTCAAAAAGCAGATTACCATCAACCCTTCTCCCCGATTCAATTTGGGGAATGATACAACGGTTTGTTTTGGTTATGAATTATCGGCTGCCATTGGATTTAAATCCTACCACTGGAATACCGGTGACAGCACCCATTCAGTTATAATTAAGAAAGCCGGAATATACAAACTTACAGTAGAAAACGAATATGGTTGCCTGACTACCGATTCGGTATTTCTGAATGTAGCCGCTTTACCGGTAATCGACTTGCCGGATTCCATTCAATTAGGCACACTCGATTCAATACCTGTGAACGCAGGTAATTTTAAAAGTTATATGTGGAGCACCGGAGAAACGACCTCCTCTATAAACGTAAAAAAAGAGGGCTGGTATTCTGTTACTGTTGAAAATGAAACAGGTTGCACTGCTACAAAACCGTTTTATGTATACATCAACAAACAAACTAATGAAGATACTGAATGGAAATTCCTAAATCCACAACCATCGGCATTAGCCGGATTGGATATTTGCTTTTTAAACAGTCAGGTCGGTTACATTCTGAACAACAGTCAGATAATAGGAACTGCTGATGGAGGTACAACCTGGAAAGTATTGATGAGAATTGCTTCCGGGAAACGCATGGCTTTTAAAAACAATTACGGATATATTATCGGAAGTATGGGTTCCATTTACAAATCGACCTATATGGGTGTCGGGTGGAATAAACTGGATAGTACATTTACGGAGAACCTGACCGGAATTAGTGTAATCAGCAAAGATACCGTTTTTGTAACCGGCTACAACAAACTCTATGTTTCATTTGATGGAGGTAAAAGCTGGCATTCCTCAAATGTTTCCGATAATTCTATTACTGATTCCTATTTTACAAGTTCAACTGTGGGGCATGTTGGTTGTTCAAACGGAAATGTTTATAAGACAATTGATGGGGGCAAAACGTGGAGCTTAAAAAGCTCAAATAACTCTTCGTCAAACAATATCAACAGAATTTATTTTGTAGACTCTAACAACGGATTTATATCACGGGGTTATATGGCTGAAACATTAAAAACCACTGATGCAGGTGAAACATGGAAAGTAATCAATCCTTCATCTGATGTTATCAATTCATTCTTTTTCCTGAATCCACAAAACGGATATAGTGCCGGTGAAGATGGTGTAATATTTAAAACTTCCAATGGTGGATCAACGTGGGTGTGGGCTGGTTTTCAGAATGGAAGGTATTATGGAACCGATATTTACAGTCTTTATTTTATAGATACCATGACAGGTTTTGCTGTTGGCTTAAGTGGACGTATTATGAAAACCACTGATGGAGGAAAATCATGGAATGGATATGCTCCTACTTACAATGAAATTAAACAGCTTAAATTGACTTCCAGTACCACAGCGTATGGTCTGGTTGGGAATTCATTCATTAAAACAACCGATGGAGGTAACAAATGGACGAATATTGGAGCACCGGTTTCGAAAGGAAATACAACCCAATTTGATTTTGTAAATGAAAATACAGGTTATTGTATTGCCGGTGGAGATATTTATTCATCAGCCAGTGTGGGCATGGTATTTAAAACAACTGATGGCGGAAAAACCTGGACAGCAACAAATAAGGGATTGGAATTAATTGACGATAATCTTTATTCCATAGATTTTATTGATAATATGATCGGTTATGTTAGTGGAGGTTTTAATAATACAAAAACTTTCAAGACTATTGATGGAGGAAACACATGGAACTTAATCAATAATTATAGTTTCGGCCAGATAAAATTTATAAATCCGCTTATAGGTTATGGACGAACTTATAATAATATTTATAAAACTATTGACGGTGGAAAGACCTGGAAGAATTCATTTGCTTTCCCCGACAATAACGGGATAGCTTCATTTGATTTTACAGATGAAAACGATGGATTTCTTGTTGGTCAAAGCGGTAGTCCTGATCTGTATAAAACAACAGATGGTGGAACAACCTGGCAGAAGGTTACGATTCCCTATGCAGATTATATAAATGTAAAATTTTATTCTCCCAACGTTGGTTATATAACCGATGATTATGGTAAAACGTATCAAACAAGCAATGGTGGAGCCAGTTGGATTCAGCTGAATAAACCCTACAGTGTATCCGGTATCGAACTCTATGGAAGCGAAGTATATGGTTTTGGTGAAAGTGGAGTGATCATGAAGAAAAAAGTCGAATATGAACCTGTAGTATTGACCGTAAATTCCGCATCTGAAATAACAAATAAAAGTGTTACCCTGTCAGGAAATGTAACTTCAAATAACGGACTGATAAAGAATGTACGATTTGAATATGGCATTGGATCGTTGATCAATAAAGTTGCTGTTCAGCCTGATTCGGTTCAACCCAATGCAAGTTTAAATCCAAGTGTGAATTTGAAAAACCTTCAGCCAAACCAAACTTATAGTTACATATTGACTGCCACAGGCAATGGCAACGAGTATTCAAGTAATATACTTCAGTTTACCACTTTGCCGGATTACTCAATGACGATGAACTACGTTTATAGTTTCGAGTCGAACGAAGCAGACGTAACAGGAAATATAGTTTCGAATGCAGGAGACATAACTAATATTGAATTCCAGTTTGGCACTGACACAACATTTATTTTTAATACGATTGCCCAACCTGCCAGTGTATCGGGTGGTACAACCAAAACTATATCAGCCCATTTAAGCACCTTAAATTCACAAACCCGATATTATGTACGAATCAAAGCAATTTATAATGGTTCGGTGATCTATAGTTTGCCGGTGGTTTTTACAACAGGCAGTGAATATGTGATTAATATCTACACTCCAACTGTTATTGGGAATACAGCAACTTTCGATACTTATATTGAGGCAAATAAAGACACTATTCGTAATATCGTATTTGAATATGGCACTACGCGTGAATATAAAAATCAAATTGATAACTTAACTCAAATAAATAAAGGCAATTACAGATATATATCCACCCAAATAACAGGATTAGATTCAGCTACCGTTTATTATTACCGGATAAGAGCCACTTTGGGTAAAGAAGTGATTTATAGTGCGGAAAATATTCTTAAATTGAAAAGAAGCGTGGTAATGATTCCAATTGAAACCATACAGGTGTCGGATAGTTCAATAATTCTGAATGGGCTGGTTAATGGGAATGGAATCTACTTAACCAATATAAGATTTCAGTATGGACTAACAACTAACCTTGGGGATTCAATAATTGGGACACCTTATTATGTTTATAATTATGGAACCAGTTTAATATCCTCCACCCTGAAACATTTAACTCCCGGTTTAAGGTACCAGGCTTGTATAAGTGCAACAAACGGAACGGCCAGATATGAATCGGATATTTTTACATTTACTCTTTTCTCTACAGAAACGGATAGTTTAAATGATGTTGCCGGAGTGTCGATTTATCCAAATCCTGCAATCAGTTATGTATTAATTAAATCGTTGAGACCTGTCACTAAAGTAGAAATCTATGATTCATATGGTAAATTAGTATCGATGACTGAAAACAACAATTATAGCAGCATTTCACATTTGCAGAAGGGAATCTATTTTGTCAGGATATCTATCGATGATAAGAAAGTAACAAAAAAATTAATCAAGAACTAATGGGTGAATAAATATTGCTGATTTATCTGAAAAAGAAACATGCTAAAAGAACAAAGAAGTAATGGTAACAATTATTTGTTCCACATCAGGCTTGTGTGAATCCGGTATAGTTCTCTTTATTGTATTTAGTAGTTCTTAGTTGATGACTTAATATTTGTTTTATCCTTCTTATTATAAATTAAAGAACATGACACAAATTCAAAAAGAGAATGAATACCCTATGGGATATAATAAAGTCAACTTCTTTATTCTTGTTAAAGGAGGTGCCTCTGAATTTATTGAATTTATAGAGAAAGTTTTTAATGCGGTTGAAAACAAACCTGTAAGAACGCGGGATAAAGATGGTACGCTTATTCATGCTGAAGTGAAAATTGGCGATTCCAGGATATTAATTGCAGATTCAAAAGATGATTGGCCTTTTACACCGGCCTTCCCACAGGTGTATGTCGATAATGCACAAGAGATTCTTAATCGCGCTGAACAAAAAGGTGCTAAAATAATTACACCCGTAACTGATTTCTATAATGGGTTGAAAATTGCACGATTTCTTGATTCATGGGGCAATATCTGGTGGCTGTTTGAAAGAGGCAGTGTAGTGGAAAAATCAATTTTAAATGAAAGTCCTGATACCGGTTGGCATGACAAGAAACCAAGTCAGATTTATACAACTCTGATGGAAGCAATGAAAAATTTGAGATTTAACAGGTGATTTATAAATGTAATGATAATAATACTTATATTTCAAAGTGTCGGGTCGTCCTACATAAAATTACAGTTTTGCTACAGTCCTTTTTCTTAATATATTCTATGTAGTAGTTGAAGTTCTGTTAAGAGGTTTCTGTCCGCTACACTTTTCCTTTTATTGTTTGAGAGTGAACACATTCACAATGATGATGGTTATAGTGAAGTGAAAATGCATTGAAAGATCTAATGGATGAAGAATAAAGTCCAAATCGCTGTCCCTGGATCAAATCAACATTCAACTTTTTAAAATACCGGTTATGACAATTCAACAAGACAATTATAACGTTCACATCAATATCCAGACAAAATTCATTTTCTCTACATCAGGTAGTGCTTCATCCATTGTAAGACACAACGATGCAATACAGAAACTTGGATTGAATCTTATTTATTTCACCATTGCCGATCCGGTTACTCCCGAAGGATATGCTGCATTAGTACGTTCACCCGTTGCGCGCGGTGGAGCAGTGACCGGAAGAGGTGGCTTGAAATCAACGATTATCCCGTATCTCGATGAAGTGGAACCTTTGGCGCTAAAAACCAGGGCTGTCAATACGATTGTAAACAATGACGGCAAACTTTTCGGATATAATTCGGATGCAATCGGGTTAAAGACCGCCTTAATGAAAGGCATTGAAATCTCCGGACTGGTTATTAAAACAGCGGTAGTATATGGAAATGGCGGTGTTTCAGGTGTTGCTTATCATGTATTGACGGAGTTGGGTATCAAAGTGAGCATGACAGGCAGGGATCCAAAGCGGGTATTGGAAAAGAAAAAGGAATTGGGAATTGAGCATGTCGCTGATTTTGAAGGACCCTATGATCTGGTGGTAGATGCAACACCTGTTTCGTCCAATCCGGATTTTTTGAAAGCAACCGGTTTATCCAAACTACTCGATGGTTGTAAAATGGTCTTTTCACACAACATGCCCGAAAAAGACAATAAAACTAATTATCTGGAGCGATATTGTACTGAAAACAAGCTTTATTTTATTCCCGGTAAATGGATGTACAATGCTCAACTGGCAAAACAATACCGACTGCTGTTCGAAGGTTACAACAAAAAAGATGGAACACCAGTCACTGAAGAAGATATCCTTAAAACCTGGATGATTAAATAAATTCAGTCAATTATTAGATTACACAGTTATTCGAAAATAATAATGTAAAATAGTAAAACATGAACATCAACAAAAAAGAATTATCACAAAAAGAATATGAAGAACTACTCAGAACATTGAAAGCCCGTTTTGAGAAAAACAAGAACCGTCATGCAGATCTTGATTGGGCGAATGTACAGGTAAAATTAGAAGAAAATCCTGAGAAATTGTGGTCACTCAATGAAATGGAAAGTACCGGCGGTGAACCGGATGTGGTTGATCAGGATAACAAGACCGGAGAATATATTTTTTATGATTGTTCAGCGGAGACTCCTAAAGACCGCAGAAGCATTTGTTATGACCGTGAAGGGCTGGAATCACGTAAAGAGCATAAACCGGCGACTAATGCGATAGATATGGCGGCTACAATGGGTATTGACCTTTTAACGGAAGAACAATACCGGGAATTGCAGAAACTAGGAAAATTCGATACAAAAACATCCAGTTGGGTGATTACACCTGATGAAATCAGAAAACACGGTGGTGCAATTTTTTGTGATCGTCGCTACGACCATGTTTTCGTGTATCACAACGGTGCAGATTCCTACTATGCCGTAAGGGGGTTTCGTGGGTCGTTGAGAGTTTGAATTTCATAGAGGATTCTAATTCTTGAAGTAAGAAATGATGCCAAATAGTAAATAGTACCATTTTTTTTAATAGACAACAATAGCTAACTTTGGGGCAATACAAATTAATATAAAACAGATAAATGACAACAAGTACAATAAAGGAACATTTTGAGACGGAAGCTTTCGAGTTTGACAGCCATATTGTGAGAATAATACCGTATTACGAGCAGATGATTACTGCTCTGATTGATTCGGTCCATTTTGAACAACTCGCTGCTATTCGTATCATTGACTTAGGGTGTGGAACCGGCACAGTTGCAAAACAACTAGGAGACAAATTCCCGAATTCGACAATTGTTTGTCTGGATATTGCTTCGAAGATGATAGAAATAGCAAAGTATAAATTGTCAGGTCGTAAAAATACAGAGTTTATCGTTGGGGACTTTTCAAACATCGACTTCAAAGAGCCTTTTGATGTTGTAGTTTCTTCATTGGCATTACATCACATACAGACCGACGAGGAAAAGAAAGAATTCTATAAGGAGATTTATGCAATTCTGAAAAAATCAGGTCAATTCCTGAATGCAGATGTTGTTCTGGCAACGACAGATTACCAGCAAAACATAAATATGAACCGTTGGATTGACTATATGAACAAAAGTGTGCCCATGGATGAAATTCAACAGAGATGGTTACCGGCACATAAAACAGAAGACAGGCCCTCCAAATTGATAGACCAGTTAAAATGGTTGGATGAAATTGGTTTTGAAACTGTTGACGTCATCTGGAAATATTATAATTTCAGTGTATACGGAGGGACAAAATGATAATTTTCCGGATTTAATAAGCCTGAAGGTAACGGTGGGTGAATTCCATTATGTAGCCCTGCTCCTATTTAAGGTTACCCGGAGTGTTACTTCCCGTAAAGGTATAAATCTTTAGTTTGTACAGTATGATTTCTAATAGCTTATTGAAAACTTGAACCGATTATGAATAGGATAAAAGTCTACCAGATAGATTCATTCACAAAGGAGAAATTTAAAGGGAATCCTGCCGGGGTAGTTGTAAATGCAGATGGAATGACTGATGTCCAAATGCAACGGATTGCCAGGGAGCTAAACAATTCAGAAACTGCATTTTTGTTCTCCTCTGATAACGCTGAATGCGATGGTGTAATAAGATACTTTACACCCACCCGGGAAGTCCCGATCTGCGGGCATGCCACTATCGCTGCAATGGTGGCTCATGCACTCGAAAATAAATTAAATTCGTGTATTCTAAGATTCAGGACCAATATTGGAATTCTTCCATTTGAAATCACAGAGGAAAAAGGCAGTTTTCAGGTCATAATGACTCAGGGAAAGTTTGAACTCAGCCCAACACTTCATAATGAAATTTCAAGTAATTTATTTCAAGCATTAGGACTTGAGAACTCAGACATTGATGAAAAATGTCCTGTTCAGATTGCTTCAACAGGACATTCAAAAGTATTCATTGGAATTAAAAGCAGAATTAAACTCAATGAATTAACTCCCGACTTTAGCAAGTTGACAGAATTAAGTGCCCAACTTCATTGCAACGGATACTTTATATTTACTTTTGATTCGAATGATCCTGAAATTCTGACTTTCGGACGAATGTTTGCACCAGCCATCGGAATAAATGAAGACCCGGTTACCGGTAATGCAAACGGTCCTTTAGGCGGATATCTGATACAAAATAAAATCGTTCATGTCAATAACGAATTATTTGAATTCAATAGCAGGCAGGGAGAGAAAATTGACAGACCCGGTGTTGTAAATGTACGGGTTAAAATTGAGAATGAATTACCGGTGCTGATCCAAATAAAAGGTTGTGCAACAGTAGTATTTATAACTGAGATTGAACTGGAATAAGTACACGTTAACACATCAGCCACACTGACTGGATATATCCAAGTAGATCTCCGCTACCGTTTTTTACTTTACCTGTCATTAGAATTCATGCAAAAGAACATAAACTTTGGTGATTAAAATCTCTGTTTATTATCATAATAGAATCGTTATTCAACATTGAAAAACTTAATTATTATGGAAGTACAAATTCATCCAGCCACCGGAAATGATTTTTCATTTACAGAAAACATTACAAGAGAAGCATTCTGGAATATATACCGACCGGGATGCGTTGAACATTTAATTTTACACAATCTTAGAAACAGTAAAAGTTATATCCGGGAACTTGACTTAGTTGCAGTTATTGAAAATGAGAGAACCGGACATATCATCTCTACGAAAGCAAAAATTATAGATTCGTTGAACAAGGAACATGAAGTTTTATGTGTAGGACCATTATCCGTATTGCCGGAATATCAAAAACAGGGAATAGGGTCAAAACTTTTAGAAGAATCAATTCATATTGCCAGAGAACTGGGCTTTTCGGGTATGATTCTTTTCGGGAATCCTGAATATTATCATCGTTTTGGGTTTGTAAATGCACAGGAATACAGTATAACCACAAAAGAAGGTCAGAATTTCGAACCCTTTATGGCACTCGAGTTGCAAATTAATGGATTGGGGAATGTAAAGGGTCGGTTTTTAGAAGATGCTGTTTTTGAGATTCAACCGGATGAATTAATTGAATTTGAAAAGAAGTTTCCTTATAAAGAAAAGCTGAAGACTGATACCCAGTTTGAGCAATAATAATTAATACTGTTAAGGGATTGTATCTATCTCAACTCATTAGTATTTAAGAATCTGTTTAACCAACAGTTCTCTTTCGATCTGACATCGATATTAAAAAAAAAGGACTTACCGGTTAAACCGATAAGTTCTTTTTTGTCGGGGTAGCGGGATTCGAACCCACGACCCCCTGCTCCCAAAGCAGGTGCGCTAACCGGACTGCGCTACACCCCGTACAAAACTTTTCATTTGTGAAACACATAAACATCATTGCTGATAGTGTGTATATCATTTCTGTAAAGCGAGTGCAAAGATACTCGCTTTTTTGGATTATACAACCCATTAACGTGAAAATATATTTATTAAATGCAAACCGGTATTACATTCGTGTGAAATTTATTCACCCACTTGATTGTATTATAAGTGGTTGCCAGCAACTACTACTTTAATAAAAAACAAAAATATCAACCTTTTATAAAATATATTGAAGATATTTGAATTTACTGTCGTGGAAGCGGGATTAAGACTAACGACACTACAATTACAATCAAATTGCACTTAGTCGTCTACATAATTTGATTCTGTAATTCATAACCATATCCTGAATTAGCATTCACCTTTTATTAGAAAGATAATTCCTGAAAACAGGTAATACACAAAAAGAACTTACCGGAAAACCGATAAGTTCTTTTCATGTGTCGGGGTAGCGGGATTCGAACCAACGACCCTTCCGATGCATCGGAATGCACTTGACTAACTGCACGAAATGACTATTTGATTGAAAATTTGACTGTGATTCTGTTATCCAATATTGTGTATCCATCTTTATATCCAACAAAAAAATCAGCTATCTACAATTACTTGTAAATAGCTGATTTTCATGTGTCGGGGTAGCGGGATTCGAACCCACGACCCCCTGCTCCCAAAGCAGGTGCGCTAACCGGACTGCGCTACACCCCGTGCAAATCATTTCTGAAAAGCGAGTGCAAAGATACGCGCTTTTTCGGATAATACAAACTAATTGTAGTATTTTTGTCAGCTAAACAGTACATTTGTTTTACAATAAAGTTCAAATTACTGGCAACTAAATAGTTAAAAATGGCAGGTATTTATATTCATATTCCCTTTTGCAAGCAAAGATGTACTTATTGTGATTTCTACACAGAAGTTGCTCCTCAATTTATACCTACATTCATCAATTCGGTAGTTAAAGAACTGCATATTCGTAAAGAATATTTGAGTGATGCACCCATTGACACCATTTATTTTGGCGGTGGAACCCCCAGTATTTTAAATTATGAACAGTTTAAGATCATCTTTGATGCAATTTACGAATTGTTTACTATTTCAGAACAACCGGAAATTACTTTTGAAGCCAATCCGGATGACCTGACACTGGATTTTCTAAGATCAATGCAAGCACTGCCATTCAATCGCATCAGTTTAGGCATTCAATCTTTCGATGATGGAGACTTAAAACGAATCAACCGACGTCACACATCATTGCAGGCCGTGAATGCTGTTAAAGATGCACAGGCTGCCGGATTTGACAATATCAGCATTGATTTGATATACGGGCTGCCTTTCCAAACAATTGCGTCCTGGGAGCGCCAGCTTGACACGGCACTGAATCTGAATATTCAACACCTCTCGGCATACGGTTTAACCTATGAAGAAGGAACTGTTTTGTGGAAGCAGCGTGAAAAAGGTGAAATTGAAACGGTGGATGATACTGAAATGAACAGGATGTATCTTGTTTTACTTGATAAAGTAAAACAAAAGAGTTTTGAAGCATACGAAATATCCAATTTTGCACTCCCGGGTTTCAGGTCCCGGCACAATTCATCCTATTGGAAGCAGGAACCCTATCTGGGGGTTGGTCCTTCCGCCCACTCTTATGATTTAATTTCAAGACAGTGGAATGTATCTTCGATAAAAGAATATATTAAATCAATAAATAATAACTCAGGTTTCTTTGAACGTGAAATATTATCATTATACGATCGGTATAATGATTTTGTAATGGTTTCATTACGTACGTCCGATGGGCTTGATATTGAATTAATGAGAAAGGAATTTGGATCAGAACTCGCCGATTATTGTTTAATAAACATAAAATCATTTATGGATAGTGAAAAGGTATATAATTTAGAGGGTAAACTTCGTTTAAGTGCCGAAGGGATACAGATTTCCAACCTGATATTAATACAACTAATGAAGGTATAATTTATAAAAAAAAGTAGTACTTTTGTGTCTTGATTACGGAATAAGAAATATGGAAAAAACAACTCAAAAAAGAGATATTCGTTCTAAGTTTAAACGTATATTTTGGCGATTATTTGCATTTGGTTTTGTGTGCATTGTATTTATCTTTGTCTTTATAAATATAGGCTGGATTGGATATTTGCCCCCTATCGATGAACTGCAAAATCCAAAAAACAAATTTGCTACCGAAATATACTCTTCTGATTTACAGATATTAGGTCATTATTTTTACAGTAAACAGAATCGTGTTGGTATCCGGTATAATGAGATTTCAAAGAATGTAGTAAATGCACTGGTTGCAACTGAAGACGTCAGATATTATGACCACTCGGGCATAGATGGCCGGGCTCTGACACGTGCATTTGTTCTGACAGGAATCTTACACAGAAAGAATTCAGGTGGTGGCAGTACCATTACTCAACAACTTGCCAAACAATTATATTCCCCCCTGGCTGATAATTTTATCCAACGAGCTTTGCAAAAACCAATAGAATGGGTTATTTCTGTAAAACTGGAGAAATTGTACACCAAGGATGAAATCATGACTATGTACCTCAATCAGTTTGATTTCTTAAACAATGCTGTAGGTATTAAATCGGCATCCCAGATTTATTTCAGTAAATCTCCCGGTAATTTGAAAATTGAAGAAGCAGCTACGTTAATTGGGATGTGTAAGAATCCTTCCTTTTTTAACCCGGTAAGGTATAATAAACGAACTATGGACCGCAGGAATGTAGTACTCAATCAGATGAGAAAAGCAGACTATATTTCCAGGGAACAATACGATTCAATAAAAGTACTTCCACTTGTACTCAAATATCAGAAAGTAGACCATAAATTAGGACTTGCTGCTTATTTCAGGGAATATCTACGAATCATGCTGACTGCAAAAGAACCTCACAGGAGTGATTACTCCAGCTGGCAAAAAGGCAGATATGAAATAGATCAAAAGGCATGGGATACAAATCCATTATATGGTTTTTGCAATAAAAACAAGAAACCTGATGGGACTCCATATAACATATATACAGATGGCTTGAAAATCTATACCACCATAGATTCTCGTATGCAAACATATGCTGAAGAGGCTGTTGACGACCACATGCAAACACTACAGAAAACTTTTTTCAAAGAAAAGAGAAACAGAAGTTATGCACCGTTTGCACGTAGCATGAAGCAGGAAGATATTGCAGCTACATTAAAAAAGTCGATGAAACAATCGGATCGTTATTTAAAAATGAAATCTGCAGGAAATTCGGAGTCTGAAATTGAATCTTCATTCAAACAACGGATTGAAATGATGGTGTATTCTTACAAAGGAGATATCGATACAGTAATGTCACCCCTAGATTCGATTCGTTATCACAAATATTTCCTGCGTTGTGGTTTTATGTCAATGGATCCACACAACGGGCAGGTAAAAGCTTATATTGGCGGGCCTGATTTCTCTCAGTTCCAGTATGATATGGTTAGTGTTGGCCGTCGTCAGGTAGGTTCAACAGTTAAACCTTTTTTATATACCCTGGCAATGGAAGAAGGCTTATCACCATGTGATAAAACGATATTGCAACCGATTACCTTAATTGATGGAAATGGCAGACCATGGACTCCAAAAAACTCATCAAATAAAGATAAAATCGGATCTTCTGTAACTTTACGATGGGGGTTAGCTAATTCGAATAACTGGGTATCAGCTTATCTGATGAGTTTATTTACGCCAGATGCACTGGTTAAACTGATGCGTTCATTTGGAATTAAGGGTCAGTTAGATCCTGTTGTATCGTTGTGTTTAGGTCCCTGTGAAATATCAGTAGGCGAAATGGTAGATGCCTACACTGCTTTTGCAAATAAGGGAATTCGCGTAGAACCGGTGTTTGTAACTAAAATAGAAGATGCCAATGGGAATGTGATAGAAAAATTCGCACCTCAAATGCATGAAATATTCAGTGAAACGACTGCCTATAAGATGATTTATATGATGCGGGCCGTAGTAGACGGTGGAACAGGTCAACGTATCCGGCGCAATTATGGATTATATATGCCGATGGGTGGTAAAACAGGAACAACTCAAAATAATTCGGATGGATGGTTTATGGGGTATACTCCATCATTAGTTTCGGGTGTTTGGGTAGGTGGCGAAGACCGGTCAATTCACTTTGACAACATAGCCGAAGGACAAGGTGCCACTATGGCATTGCCTATTTGGGCGTTGTACATGAAAAAAGTTTTGGCAGACAGAGATTTAGGCTATTCGTCAAATGAACAGTTTGACATACCAAGTTCATTTAATGCTGATTCAGGTTGTGAAGTAAATGCTTTTGAATAATCATTCCGTTAAAACTAAGGTAATTGAAAAAGGTTATTTTTATTACTATTTGTCTGCTAAGTAATTTATTGGCAATGGCTCAGATTAATACTGACCGTATTTTAACTATTGGTACTTATGCTTTACAATATAATGACTATGTTCTTTCCATTCAGTATTTTAATCAGGTTATAAATGTCAAACCTTATTTGCCTGAGCCCTATATGCTACGTGCTTCAGCGAAAATTCAACTGGGAGATTTTCAGGGAGCCGATCAGGATTGTACTGAAGCAATTGATCGAAATCCATTCCTTCATTATGCATATTACTTACGGGGTTTTGCACGTAAAAGAATGTCATATTATAAAGAAGCAAACAGTGATTTTACAAAAGCATTAGAATATAACCCGAATGATTCGATTTATCTTATTAACAGGATCGAAACATCTGAAAAAAGTAAAGATTACAGTGCTGCAATTAAAGATATAGATTTCTTATTGAAATTAAATCCAAAAAAATACGAGTGGCTATACTACAAAGGCAATTATCAGCTGGAATTAAAAGATACTACAGAAGCCGAAAAAACATTTAATAAATTAATTGAATTAAATAAAGACAGTTATTTAGGCTGGAGTGCACGGGGTTTGATTAAGATGGTCAGGAAGGATCTGGATGGAGCTTTAAGTGACTACAACGAAGCAATAAGCCATAATTCCAGATATGCAGGCGATTACGTTAACAGAGGGAATATTAATAACGAGAAGAAATTTTTCAAACAGGCATTAAGTGATTTCGATAATGCTGTAAAATTGGATAGTACTGAATATCTGTCCTATTTTAACCGGGGATTAATACGTGAATATCTGGGTGATAAAAACAATGCCTTAAACGACTTTATCAAAGTTCTTAAATTGGATCCAACCAAAACAGAAGCTTTACTTCAAAAAGCAGATATCGAAAAATCACTTGGCGATTATAAAAAAGCAAAAACTGACTATAAGTTGATACTCGTCACTTATCCATATTTTATACCGGTATATGAGCAAATTGCATCGATTGAAGAGAAACTTGGAAATATAAAAAGTGCTTATCTTTACCGTCAGAAGGCCAAAAACATAGATTTAAATAAGGAATATTATAATCATAAAGCAAAAGAAAGCTTATCTGCAAAAAATCAAATAGTTAAAAACACCCAGAAAGAAGCTTTGGGTAGTAAAAACAAACTATTTTATCAAATAGCGATGCAGAACAATGTCGACTCGATTAATGACAATCAAAATACGACTTCCTTTAAAGGGAATGTTCAGGATAAGTTTACTAACCTGACCAATGAAAGTGATTTTATATTAAGTTTTATAACATTTAAATATCAATTACGTAGAACGAATCTCTTTCATCCTGCCATTTCAATCTATAATAAACAGAAGATCATCCCATCTCCTTTAGGAATTTCAAATATAGAATTACCCTTAACATCCGATTTAGCGAATTTTTATTTTACAGCAATAAAAAGAACATCTGACTCGATTACTAAAAACAACACAAATGCTGATATTTATTTTACCAGAGCGTTGGAATTTACTTCTGTAAAAGATTACATCGGAGCACTTGAAGATCTAAATAAAGCTATTGAAATTCGACCTGGATTTGTTTTAGCAATATTTGCAAGAGCAAATATTGAAACAAAATTGCTCAGTAGTAAAACAGACAACATCATACCACTTGAACTAACAGAAAATAATTTACTGAGCAGTAAATTTAAAAATATCGACAATACTAAATTCAATTTTAATATTGAAAATGTATTATCAGATTACGAGAAAGTAATAGAACTAAATCCCGATTTTTCGTTTGCATATTACAATAAAGGCAATATTTCCTGTACACAAAAGGATTTTAGTTCGGCAATATCGAATTATTCAAAGTCGATTGCTATTGATCCTGATTTTGCAGAAGCATACTTTAACCGGGGATTAACCTATCTGTTCATTAATGAAGATGCTAAAGGATTAGCCGATTTAAGTAAAGCCGGTGAGTTGGGAATTTATAAAGCCTATAATTTACTTCAGAGGTTTAAAAAGTAGTATAAATCCACTTTAAAGTTTCTGTGGAATGATTTAAAGTGGATAAAAAAACTTATATCTTTATTGAAAATTTCTTCAGCCTGGCATCCAACATATGTACGGGAATTATTTGTTTTACACATTCGGCTACAGCATTCAAGATACCTTCCCGTACAAAATCATGCCTAATAACTACCGATATTTCGCGGGTAGCCTCAGGATTTACTATTTCCCGTAAATTTAATTTTTGTTTCTCACTGAGCAATTCGATATGAAGCTCAGGAATGATGGTATACCCACCATTGACATCTACTATTTTAACCAGGGTATCGATGCTTCCGGCTTCATAAATTGTATTATGAAGTTGTTTTTTATTACAAAAATTAAATACCTGGTTACGTAAGCAATGTCCTTCTTCCAACACCCATAATTTATCCAGAGGCATACCATTTGCCGACAGTTCATTTCTTTCGTAAATGGGTTCCATGGGCGAGATATAAGCAACGAATTTTTCATAATACAAAGGCACTTCAAGTATCTTAGGATCCTGAAGTGGAGTTGAAAGTATGGCCATATCAATTTCAGCGATACGTAACTTTTCAATTATCGTATCCGTATGCAATTCACTCACTTTTAATGCAATGTTTGGATATGATTTACTAAATTCAGCGATAAACTGTGGTAGTAAATAGGGAGCAATGGTTGGAATGATTGCTAAATTTAGTGTCCCTGAGATGGATTCTTTTTCAGAACGAATGCTTTCCTTTAATTGGTTTACCTGATAAATTATTACCTGTGCCTGTTGAATGATTTCTTTTCCAATTTCTGTCGGTTCGATAGGTTGACGTGAACGGTCAAAGATTTTACAATCCATTTCATCTTCCAGTTTTTGGATCATGGCACTCAGTGTGGGTTGTGTCACACCACACAATTCGGCTGCCCGGACAAAATGGCGTGTCTTATCCAACGCTAATACATATTCAAGTTGTTGTAAAGTCATATTTATAGTTTTTATCTATGCAAAGATAATAATTATGGAATAATGTTGTACTTATTTTTTAATGAAACAGAAATACATCTTGTATATATTTATGAAAGATGAATTGTTAATTGCTAATTTCTTCACTATCTTTGTATCCTTTAGAAATCATTAGACACATGAAAAAAAATATTCTGATTGTATTTTCTTTGTTTCTTTGCTTAACGTCCATTCAGGCTCAGTTATTGTGGAAAGTTACCGGAAAAGGGTTAAAGCATCCCTCCTACCTGTTTGGAACTCATCGACTCATTTCGATTCAATTTCTGGATAGTGTCCCTGGATTATTCAAAGCTTTTAACGACTGCGATAAAGTCGTAAGTGAAATGGTATTCAATAATATCGATGCAACTGCTAAAATACAGCAGGCTGCCATCATGCCGGATAATATAGAAATAACTGATTTATTAAATGAAGAGCAGATTAAAATACTCAATAATGAATTGAAGTCTGTGTTGAGATTAAGTTTAAAAAATGTAAGCACCATGAATCCTTCGCTTGTTCAGACCATGTATGAGATGGAGATTTACAAAAAACTTACAGGACTTATCGATGACAAACAATCTGATTCATACTTTCAATTGATTGCGGAAGAAAAAGATAAAAGTGTAATTGGATTAGAAACTATTGATCAGCAGATAGCTGTTTTATTTGGAAATGGCACCCTGGAACGACAAGCGGATTTGTTAGTAGAAACCATTCAACATAAAGACATCATTCTCAAAAAAATAATGCAATTGAATAAATTGTACAAAGCAGGGTTGATTGATGAATTAGCAGAATTTTCAAAAGGAAAAGATCAGATAACAGATATGACCGAACAGGAATATACTAAACTTGTCGATAACAGGAATAATGAATGGATGATAAAGCTGCCTGCATACTTCAAAGAATCTTCCAGCTTTGTGGCCGTTGACGCCATTCATTTAGGTGGTAAAAACGGATTAGTCAAAAAGCTTCAACATGCAGGTTTTAAAGTAAAAGCTGTGGAATAATATATAATCCTTTCATTGGTTGAAGAAATATGTATTTGTGGTAAAACAAAAATCGCAGGAATTTGGTCCCTGCGATTTTTGTTTATTATTAAGTTTATTCAGGCTTTTTGAGTTAAATATGAATGAATACTTTAGTTCATATTCGAAGTTTCAGAAGAGATGAACACTATCTGCTATTAAAATATTTTCTTATAGATATGGCAATACGGAGATCCATGATTTTTGGAATAGTACTCCTGATGATATTCTTCAGCTTTCCAGAATTCTGATGCAGGTCGTAAAATTGTAGCTACCTTGTAACCTTTATCGGTAAGAATTTTGACATATTTATCTGCAATTCGTTTTTGATCTTCCGATGCATAAAATATAACTGACCGGTATTGATCACCTATATCCGGACCCTGTCCACCGACCTGAGTAAAATCATGCGTTTCATAATACAGCTTCACCATATCTTCATAGGTCGTTTTGGAAGTATCAAAAACCACTTCTGTAGTTTCTACGTGACCTGTCTGACCTGTACAGACTTCCCTGTAAGTAGGATGATCTGTATGGCCACCCATATACCCTACTGTTGTCGATATTACACCTTTTGCTTTCATCAGGTAGTATTGTGTGCCCCAGAAACAGCCTGACGCGAAATAAGCAATTTCGTGTGTTTTATTACCAGGTACACTTTCTTTGGTTGCATGAATAAATTTCATGGATATTGAATTGACACAATAACGTGTATTTTTAGGAGTTAAACCTTCCCCTATAAAAACGTGACCTAAATGGGCTCCGCAGTTTGTGCATTCAATCTCTGTACGTTGACCGTCTGCATCCGGTATCCGCTTAACAGCGCCTGGTATTTCATCATCAAAACTTGGCCAACCGCAATGGGCATCAAATTTGTCTTCGGATCGATACAGAGGTGCGTCACATTGCTTGCACACATAGGTACCTTTCGTAAAAACAGTATCATATTCACCGGTAAAAGGCCTTTCAGTTGCCTTATTTAAAATCACGGCTTGTTCTTCGGGAGTTAATGGATTATATTTCATCTTTTTCACTTGTTGGTTGCATGCGCTTTGAATAAAAA
>Ga0302285_10000318_pt1 | contig 27421 bp, 13 predicted proteins | sample III_Fen_E2_2_FD_200455 | JGI IMG/M metagenome (GOLD analysis project Ga0302285, IMG submission 200455) | Peat permafrost microbial communities from Stordalen Mire near Abisko, Sweden - III_Fen_E2_2 | ecosystem: Environmental > Terrestrial > Soil > Wetlands > Permafrost | place: Sweden: Abisko... | reverse complement strand
AATATTATTATCTCTGATTTCTTTTCACCTACAATGCTTGATTTTTCTTTTAGAGTCTCCTGTAAAAAATAAAGTTATCTTTCTTTTTCATTGGCACTGGCTGTCTTCAATTTATCGCAGCTCTGCTTATTTGATCCACCAATAGATGAACTTATCTTTGAGATAGTTGGCCAAAGAAGCTAATTTATCATCAGCTAGTCTCAAGAATTAAGCTTGTTGCTATTGTTTCTATCACTGATGAGATAGGCACAATTGAATCAAATATTTTTAAGTATGATGCCATAAGAGGCATGTAGTTTTCCTTATACGGTGGCATATATTGCCAATAGGTTAACCCTAAATGGTTTAAGATTCTCTAAAACATAAAGGTATAACCTCAAAATAAGTGAGTGGAATTTTTCTATTTTTCTACTTTCTTGGCGATGAAACTGTCTTTAAACTTTGGATGGGATTTGAAGGGATGTTGAAAGATCCCAAAAGAAGTAATCGAAAAGAAATCACTTTCGTTGAAGTGATTCCTCGGTCTTCCATGCATAAGCACCAAAGCTATGGTGAAGCTTGAGGGGATTGACAAGCAAATTATTAGTAAAGATAAATTTCAATGAAAATTACACTTTTGTCAAATAATATCTCCAGAAATGCAGTAACAGCACTATAGCAAACAGGTTCTGATAGTCAGGTACATTATAATCTAAATTTTAATTTAAGAGTTAGTTTTCGAGAGAGCAACTATCTGTAACTTGGAGTATTAGAATCGTTGACTCCCACACAATTTGGTTATTTTTTTTGAAAAAATAATTTAGACATAATTAGGATTTCCAATATTTCACAACCCTTTTTCTGTGCTGAGAAAATGTATTTAAAAAAATGGTACTTAAAAGAAAGAATAATCAAAGTCAAATAGGTTATTTTAAATGAATGCTGCCGAAGAAAGAATCTTTCATCTAAGAAAGGATTTGATCTTCTTGCAAAAATAACTACTTTGGTTTTTCAGCTGGTTTTAGATGCCAAGAAACATAAGCTTAAAGACTATTCTGCATGACATATTCACAAAAACAGCTGCTACATATTTTGTGAAAAATTCCTTTTCTGTTCAAATATTTTGCCATCTAAGGCAAAGAAAGAGGAGGAATGAGAAGGTAAAGGGGGAGGATGATTAATTATTGTTTCTATTGTAATTAAAAACGTGGTAACAGATTCATTAAAAATCAACTCACCCTCACGCATGGCAAACTAATTTACTTCCTTCTAGCATATTTTGGTTAAAGGGTGACTTAATCCAAAGCTGATTTTTCAAAAACAATAAATCAATAAAACTTAAAGAAAATAACTTTTTCTAACAAAAAATGAACTTCAGAAACATCTTGCTTCTTTTGGTTGTGATTCTTTTTATCTCAGCTCCAGTCATGGCTAACTCTAAGTCTCTGCGTTCTTCTAACCTCTTGTCGGCTTCAGCAAAATGCAAAATAAAAAAAGATACTTGCTCTATTCAAAGTTAATGCTGTGAAGGTTTAAGATGCCTAACTTTTCTATAGGCTGGTCTTCTAAATAATAGTTCAAAATTGAAATACTGCTTTTGAAATTGTATGAAAATTCAGTTAAAGGCTTGTTTCCTTTATGTTTAAGAGAAAATAACACATTGTATCAATTATTGATTTATGTTGTGATCAGACAATGAAACTATTAAACAACAAAATAAAGGGGGAAAATTGAAAATGAAAAGAAACAAGGTAAAAATGCGAAGTATTTATGCTTTTAATTTGAAATTTTGTAGAAATTTTTCATATTTAACAATAATTCTTAGCTCAATATCAACTTTTTTAATTGTTAAGGAAGAGACTGAAAATGATCAAGATTCCCCCTCCCCCTCCTGCTTTTCAGGATTTAATTCTCAAAAATTCCAATTAAATTGCTAACAACATAGAAAGTGTTCAATCGAAAATGATGATTATGAGTAAAAATATTTGATTTTAAAGAAATGCCTGTATAAAGACAATTTAGATATTAAAATGTTGTCCTAAGTTTTTGTTGTTCGGAGTCAAATATTATTATCTCTGATTTCTTTTCACCTACAATGCTTGATTTTTCTTTTAGAGTCTCCTGTAAAAAATAAAGTTATCTTTCTTTTTCATTGGCACTGGCTGTCTTCAATTTATCGCAGCTCTGCTAATTTGATCCACGAATAGATGAACTTGTCTTTGTGATAGTTGGCCAAAGAAGCTAATTTATCATCAGCTAGTCTCAAGAATTAAGCTTGTTGCTATTGTTTCTGTCACTGATGAGATAGGCACAATTGAATCAAATATTTTTAAGTAATATGCCATCAGAGGCATGTAGTTTTCCTTATATGGTGGCATAGATTTGCCAATAGGTTAAGCCTAAATGGTTTAAAATTCTCTAAAACATATGCCATAAAGGTATAACCTCAAAATAAGTGAGTGGAATTTTTCTATTTTTCTACTTTCTTGGCGATGAAACTGTCTTTAAATTTTGGATGGGATTTGAAGGGATGTTGAAAGATCCTAAAAGAAGTGATCGAAAGAAATCACTTTCGTTGAAGTGATTCCTCGGTCTCCCATGCATCAGTACCAAAGCCATGGTGAAGCTTGAGGGAATTGACAAGCAAATTATTAGTAAAGATAAATTTCAATGAAAATTACACTTTTGTCAAATAATCTCTCCAGAAATGCAGTAACAGCACTAAAGCAAACAGGTATCTGATAGTCAGGTATATTATAATCTAAATTTTATGTTAAGAGTTAGTTTTCGAGAGAGCAACTATCTGTAACTTGGAGTATTAGAATCGTTGACTCCCCACACAATTTGGTTATTTTTTTTGAAAAAATAATTTAGACATAATTAGGATTTTCAACATCTCCCAACCCTTTTTCTGTGCTGAGAAAATGTATTTAAAAAAATAGTACTTAAAAGAAAGAATAAAAATATATTAAGATTTTTAACTGAAAAAGTCAATCACACGGCAGAATTTCAAATTCCATCAATATATCTAATAATTTTCAGAAATATTTTGGTTTGTGTGAGTCATCAAATAATTTTGATATTTCTTCTAAAAAACATATTCACAACATTGAGATTTCCAACCTTTTTCAGAAATAATCAAAGAAAAATAGATTATTTTAAATGAATGCTGCCAAAGAAAGAATCTTTCATCTAAGAAAGGATTTTATCTCCTTGCAAAAATAACTATTTTGGTTTTTCAGCTGGTATTCTGCATGACATATTCACAAAAACAGCTGCTACATATTTTGTAAAAAATTCCTTTTCTGTTCAAATATTTTGCCAGCTAAGGCAAAGAAAGAGGAGGGATGAGAGGGTAAAGGGGGAGGATGATTAATTATTGTTTCTATTGTAATTAAAAATGTGGTAACAGATTCATTAAAAATCAACTCACCCTCAGCATGGCAAACTAATTTACTTCCTTCTAGCATATTTTGGTTCAAGGGTGACTTAATCCAAAGCTGATTCTTCAAAAACAATAAATCAATAAAACTTAAAGAAAATAACTTTTTCTAACAAAAAATGAACTTCAGAAACATCTTGCTTCTTTTGGTTGTGATTCTTCTTGTCTCAGCTCCAGTCATGGCTAACTCCAAGTCTCTGCGTTCTTCTAACCTCTTGTCGGCTCCAGCAAAATGCAAAATAAAAAAAGAATTTTGTTCTTCTCAAAGTTAATGCTGCGATGGTTTAAAATGCATGACTTTTCTAAAGGCTGGTTTTCCTAATAATAGATAAAAATTTACATATTGCCTTTGAAATTGTATGAAAATTCAGTTAAAGGCTTGTTTCCTTTATGTTTAAGAGAAAATAACACATTGTATCAATTATTGATTTATGTTGTGATCAGACAATGAAACTATTAAACAACAAAATAAAGGGGGAAAATTGAAAATGAAAAGAAACAAGGTAAAAATGCGAAGTATTTATGCTTTTAATTTGAAATTTTGTAGAAAATATTACTACTTTGAATGCATCTTTTTTGTAATCATTTTCTTGCTTTTCAGAAATTTAATTTAAATAGTTTCAATTAAAATGCTATTAACAGAGAAAGAGTTTACTGGGAAAATTTTTTTGACTTTTTAAGTACGTATAATTCAAAAACCAAGAAGAAAGAAGGTCTTGGTCGTTGTTGTTTGGGCTGATTATTGCAAAGTAACTCGGACTCAAGAATTATTATCTTTAATTTTTTTCAAGACTGCCTAATCTTGCATTTAGAGTCTTCAGTTAAAAATGTCTTTCTTTTCACTGAATTCTTTCCATATATTGTGGCTCTCTGCTTATTTAAATCAATAATATGTGTTTTTATCTTAAAGATATTTGATCCAAGAACATCAGTGGCATCCCAATAACAAAGAGCTTCAATTATGAGATTAGCTGATGATTAGTTAGTTCCTTGAATTGGGGGTAATTGATTCAATTTTTTTGATATGATATCATAAAAGAGACATGAAAATTTTCTTTTACGATGGGAAAGATTTATTTAGGTTAATCTTTAGAGGGTTTAAGGTTATCGAATATCTCTGCTAGATAAAGAGTAACCTGAAAATGAGTGCTGTTGAAATTTTCTGCTTTCTGCTGTTTTTACAATTAAACTGTCTGTAAACGCTGGATGGACTTTGAAGGGAAGTTGAAAGATCCTAACATAAGTAATTGAAGTGATTCTTAAATCTTCCATGCAAAAGCATCCAAGTTTTGTTGCAAATTAAGGGGATTGACAATTAAATTAGTACCAAAAAAAAAATTACCTATGGAGAATTCATTTTTGCAAGAGGATCTTCTAATCCTAAAATGTCGTGGCAACACAAAGGTGAGGTATGATAGTCATAAATAAGCAATCTTAATTTTTTGTTAAAATTAGTTTTCGAGAGAGCAATTGTCTGTAACTTGTGGGATTTATTAATTTACAACGAGCATTATTTTACTAACACATATGTATCTTGTTGCATTTCTATGAGCTTTATTAGCGAGAAGGATTTTTTTCTCTGGGTATTAATGAACAGGTTCCTTTTCTTTATGTAAACTAATACATTTTCATTGGGAGATTGAGAGGTTTCGGGATCTATGAAATGAGATATCCACACACCTTCTATTCTTGGAGTAGTAAAGATATTTAATTGATTGGTGGATGAGCTGATAAGAACAATTTACTTTTCTTAAGTTCCTTCTAACTAGTTAGTGGAAAGTGATGGATGTTATTGGAAAAGTGTCAAGTAAGAGGGACAAAGACAAAATAAATTTAAAACTCATAAATTATGATAGCAATTCTTAGAAGATTCATCGAATCGATTTCAGTTATTCTTAAAAAGCACACATAAATATGTAATTGTTTCACATCATTAAATCAAACTCACTAACTGTTCTAAAATTAGTAATTCTCATCATGTCACCTTCGTTACACATAGAGAGGAAGAATCGATAGGCTTCTTTAGGATCTATTTTGTTTGGGTCATCCAGCTCTGCGATTGAGGAATAGTCGGGGAGGGAAGCAACTCTCAGAAACTTTTAATTTAAATCTATTCTGATTTCGAAACTGTGCTTACCAGTTGCTTTAGCTCCTGATTGCATTGGATTACCTTTAATCTACTTAGTTATACCATAGCTATTAGAGTTATCATAGTAGCTCATGTTTTAGCCGTACGCAAAACTATTATCTTTTCCTTCGTCTTTCACAAGGCCAAAGAAGAAATAATTTCCACTACTTTCTTATTTTTATTCTAGTTCGATGTGTAAAATGTACTTTTTCAAAGGATTAATTATAGGATCAATAAAAGCTTAATCCCATTCACCATTATAAATTCCTTATTTGACTTAATAAATCGAATCTTCAACTTTGGTTATTTCCATTTACTGAGAAGTATTAAAAGTGGATTTTATTAACATAACTTGCGATAATAATTAGATTGATGGTTGAAAGAAGTTGATGTTTTGAAGGCTTTCAATTATTTCTTAAGCGATCCTATTGGGTTCATTAGACTAGAATTAGTATTCAGCCTCATACTAATTGATAAGATTCATCATTACCTATCTGTTTTCTTCAGCTTTGTTCCATTTTTCTTTTATGAAGTCATCTAGATCCTTCTCAGCACTTTCTTTCTCTGAAACTATCAACTACTTCAGCTTCTCTACTTCCGCAATTCTTAAGTATCCTTCTAATAATTCTTAACTTACCCTCTCTTACTTTATCAAGATCTGTTTGGCTCTTTGTTGTGCTGCTTATACTTCTTTCTCAAAATCTTCTCTCAGTTCCTTAAAATAAACATCAATTTCTTCAAGCGAAAAATGTGGGCTAGTATTCCTTAGTTTGCTAGATAACTTCCAATCTTTCAATGGAGGATAAGCTTACAAGATCTCATGTTCCTCAGTTGATAAAACATAACTTATTGATATCAAATTTGAGAACGGAATTAAATGGTTCTACACACAAAGGAAGCACACCACTCTATCTTTTGACTCTCCATCGAGATAGATAAATTCGCATGGGACATTGGGATGTTCTCTACACCTCCATTTCAGTCCTTCCTTAGAAATCACCCTGTTGGTGTCCATTTCCTTGTTATCTTTTCTCTTTTTCTTCTTCTTGAAATTATCAGAAATATTCCAAATAGGGTTTCTCTTCAAATAAATAAATTAGCTAATAATCAATAAATTAAAGATTTGGGAGAAGATTGATTAATTTTTTATTAAATTTAGCTCTCTTCACCATACTCTAAGTCTTATTTACTTCTGCTTAGCTAATAACTAGTTGAAAGCTCATAATTGGACTATGCAGACACATACTAAATTCTCTCGGCATTCTAATTTATAGCCAGCAGCATGGCAACAAATATTAATATTAAATTAACAAAAATTCCAATTTAATTGCAAACTACATTGTTCAATCGAAAATGAAGATTATGAATAAAAATATTTGATTTTAAAGGAATGCCTGATGAAAATGCTATTTAGATATTTATTAAAGTGTTGTGTTGAAGTTATTGTTGTCTTGAAACATTGTTAAGCAAAGTAATTCAGAGTCAAATATCATTATCTCTGATTTCTTTTGAGCAGTGAACAATACACCCAACTCCTAAAGATGATCAAAAAACGCTCAAATATTCAGAAGATATTAGTCACTTCTTAGCACAGTCAACTCAAATGATTCAATTTTGAAATGATAAAAAACAGCAACCTAGCTTTAGATCTAGAATAGCAATAAAATCCTGTTAATTCTGACTGTAAACCAAGGAATCTGCAAGAACTTCTAAATAACTAAGCAATGATTCTCCAGAAATTTTATTACTAAAGATTCTATGATGTGAAAACTAACTTAACATTTTTAAAGATAGAGTAATTTATCTTCATTAAACTTTTCCTAACTCTTCGGTTTATTTCGCTTACAGGGTGAGGCAATACTCCTAATGGGCTTAACATCCCTAGCTCAACTGTAGAAAAATTAACTCACAAACTAATAATAGTTCTTCCATACTTTAAAGACATTAAAAAACTAGCATCACAGAAGAAGCATATTGCTAGATAAATTAAATTAATAAACAAAAAGAGTAGATGTCATATCTAAAAATACATAATATAACATGAAATTAGATTATTTTAGATTCTTCTTGATACAAAAAAAAACAAACATAAATATTTTTGTATTTCTGTTTCATTTTTTATTTCGGCTTTGATAATTCAATAATCTTGTGAAGTTCGTTGAATTTATCAATTATTATGTTATTGTTGTGACAAGGGTCAATTATTAGTAAAGACAAATATCTATGAAAATTTCATTTTTGTACTTTTGTCAGAGGATCTCTTCAAAAATGCAGTAGCAGTATTAAGGCAAGCAGGTATTTTTAATAATCTGAAATTTTTATTAAGAGTTAGTTTTCGAGAGAGCAACTTTCTGTAACTTGTGTGTGATTTAATAATCTGAGAAATTCTTGACACTATTTCAATATGAGTGTTCGAATCATTGACTCCCCACAATTTTTGTTATTTCTAAAACAAAATAATTTACATATTAATTATGATTTCCAATACCACCCAACCTGTTTTGTGCTGAACTTAAGTGTTTCAAAAAATGGTACTTTAGAAATATTGAGATTATTAACTGAAAAAGTCAATCAAACGGTAGAATCTCGAATTCCATCGATCTATCAAAAAAAGTATTAAATATTTTGGAATATTGTTTGTGTAAGTCATCAAATAATTTTGTTATTTCTGCTAAACAAAATATCCACAATATTAAGATTTCCAACCTTTCTCAGAAATAATAAAAGTCAAATAGATAAATTTAAATGAATGCTGCAAATGAAATAATCTTTCAACTGAGAAAGAATTAGATCTCCTTGCAAAAATAACTACTTTGGTTTTTAGATACCAAGAAACATAAGTTAAAAACTATTCAACATACCTCATTCAAAAAACAGCTGCTACATTTTTTCTTGAATAATTCATTTTTTATTCAAATAATTTGCTACCTAAGTCAAAGAAATGGGAGGGTGAGGATGGTTTATTATTGTTTCTAGTTGAATTAAAAAAGTGGCAATAGAATCATTAAAAATCAACAAACTAATTTACTCCCTTCTTGCTGTATTTAAATTCAAGGACGAAGACGTTCAAAGCTGATTCTACTAAAACAATAGAACAATAAATAATAAATAAATAAAAATTTCTAACAAAAAAAATGAACTTCAGAAACATTTTGCTTCTTTTGGTTGTGATCCTTCTTGTCTCAACTCCTGTCATTGCTAACTCTAAGACTTTGCGTTCTTCTGAACTATTGTATCCTCCAAAAAGATGCACTCCCAAAAAAGTACGTTGTTACTCTGACAATGAATGCTGCAATGGTTTAAAATGCCTAACTTTTAGTTAAGCTGGCTTATAACGTAGTAGTTTATGGAAATATTTATATTGCCTTTGAAATTGTATGAAAATCCATGTTAAAAGCTTGTTTCCTTTATATTTAAATGAAAATAGTACATTGTATCAATTATTGATTTTGTTGTGATCAGATAATGAAACTATTAAACACTAACAAACAGGGGGAAATTGAAAATGAAAAGAAACAAGGTAAAAGTGAGAAGAATTTATGCTTTAAATTTGAAATTTTGTAGAAAATATTAATATTTAACAAATAGATTAGAAAGATTTATCAATTAAATTAACAAAAATTTCAATTTAATTGCAAACAACACTGTTCAATCAAAAATGAAGATTATGAGTAAAAATGTTTGATTTTAAAGGAATGCCTGATGAAAATACGATTTCGGTATTTATTAAATTGTTGTTGAAAAATATTGTTGTCCTGAAACATTGCTAAGCAAAGTAATTCAGAGTCAAGCATTATTATATTTATGATTTCTTTTCACCTCCTATGCTTGATTTTGCTTTTAGAGTATCCAGTAAAAATCTTTAGGCTATTTGGACAAAGAAGCTAATTTATCTTCAACTTATCTCGAGAATGAAGCTTGTTGCTATTTTTTCCGTCCCAACTAACGAGGTAGGCAAAAATTGAATCTAATATTTTTTAGAATGATTTATAGTCACATAGATTTGTCAATAGGTTAAGCCTAAGTGGCTTATGATTCTCGAAAACATATGGCAATTAAGGATTTACCTCCAAATGAGTCAGTGGAAATTGTTCTTTTTATCCATTCTTCGAGATGAAACGGCCTTTAAACGTTGGATGGTCATGTGAAGATGAAGGGGGATTTACAAGCAAATTATTAGTAAAAATAAAAATCTATGGAAATTACACTTTTGTCAGAGGATTTATTGTAGAAATGCAGAAGTATCACTAAGGAAAGCAGCTAGCAGATAATCATGTACTTAATAATCTGAATTTTTTGTTAAGAGTTAGTTTTCGAGAGAGCAAATTTCTGTAACTCGTGTGCTCTTTAATAATCCGAGAAAATCTCAAACCTACTTTTGAGCTGAGTATTAAAATAGTTACTTCCCTACAATTTTGTTATTTCTTTTGAAAAACAATTTACACTTAATTATGATTTCAAACATCTCTCAACCCGTTTTCTGTGCTGAGCATATGTCTTTAAAAAAATGGTACTTCAAAGAAAGAATATTTTTGGAATATTGTCTGTGTGAGTCATCGAATAATTTTATTATTTCTTCTAAAAAAATAATCACAACTTTGAGATTTCCAACCTTTTTGAGAAATAATTAAATGCAAATAGATTATTTTAAATAAATGCTGCCGAAGAAAGAATCTTTCATCTAGAAAGGACTCTATATATCCTGCAAAAATAACTACCTTGGTTTTAAGTTTGTTTTTAGATACCAAGAAACAAAAGATTAAAGACGATTCAGCATGTTTTTTCAGAAAAATACCAGCTACATTTTTTGAAAATGAAAAACTCCTTTTCTGTTCAAATATTTTGCCACCTGAATCAAAGAAAGGGGAGGGAGGAGTGTATAAAGAGGGAGGATTATTGTTTCTATTGTAATTATAATATGATAACAGAATCATTAAAAAACAAATCACCCTCAAAGCCACAAACTAGTTTACTCCCTTCTTGCTTTTATTAGGTTTAAGGGTGACTTAGTCCAAAGCTGATTCTTATTAAACAATAAAACAATAAAAATAAAAGAAAATAACTTTTTCTAACAAAAATGAACTTCAGAAACATCTTGCTACTTTTGGTTGTGATTCTTCTTGTCTCAGCTCCAGTCATGGCTAACTCTAAGTCTCTGCGTTCTTCTAACCTCTTGTCGGCTTCAGAAAAAAAATGCTAATGGAAAAAAGATTATTGTAGTTCTCGCTTATTATGCTGCAGTGGTTTAAAATGCATGACTTTTGCAGAGGCTGGTATTAAAAATAGATAAACTTTCACATATTGCTTTTGAAATTGAGAAAATTACACATTGTATCAATTATTGATTTATGTTGTGATCAAACAATGAAACTATTAAACACTAACAAAAATGAGGGGGAAATTGAAAATGAAAAGAAACAAGGTAAATGTGAAAAGTAATTATGCTTTTAATTTTTATGAATAATATTTTGGATTTCTAACTTTCTTTTTAGTTTAGGTTTTTCACTTAATTCAATAGTTTTTTTTAAAAAATATATCAATGAAAATATTGGAGGAATTCTTAGATGATTCATCTAATTAATTTCAGGTATTCTTAAAAACACACATAAATATGTAATTTTATCACATGTTTTTATCAAACTCACCTACTGTAATAATTTTAGTAATTCTCATTATATCACCTTAGGAAAACATAGAAAGAAAGAATCTATAGGCTACTTTCGGATCTATTTTGTTAGGATCATCCAGCTCTGCGATTGAGGAATAGTCAGGGAGGCAAGCGACTCTCAGAAACTTTTGATTTAAATGAATTCTGACTTCAAAACTGTGCTTATCTTTCACTTTATCTCCTGATTGCATTGGACTCCCCTTAATATACTTAGTAATACCGTAGCCATTAGAGTAATCATAGTAGCACATGTTTTAGACCAAATTTTATTGATCTTTTCCTTCGTCTTTCACAAGGCCAAAGAAGAAATGATTAGTACTAGTTCCTTGTTTCTATTCTAGTTCTATGTGCAAAATGTACTTCTGTAATGGATTGATAATTGGATCGATAAATACTAAATCCCAACCAAAAGAAGTGCCTTATTTTTTTATTTAATAAATCGAATTAGCATCTTTGATTATTTCCATCTCCTGAGAAGTATTAAATATGGATTTTATCAAAGAAATTTCAGATAATTAGATTGATTGTTGAAAGAAGTTGATGGTTTTAAGACTTTAAATTATTTCTTAGGCGATTCTATCTGGTTGATTAGACGAGAAGTAATATTCATCATACTAGTTGAAAAGATCCTCCATTACCTTTCTGTTTTCTTCAGCTTTGTTCCACTTTTCTTTTATGAAGCCATCTAGATCCTTCAAGGCACTTTATTTCTCAGAAACTATCAACTGCTTCAGCTTCTCTACTTCCGCAATTCTCATGTATCCTTTTAATAATTCTTAATGTGCCCTCTCTTACTTTATCAAGGACTGTTTGGCTCTTTGTTCTGCTGATTGTACTTCTTTCTCAATAACTTCTCTTAGTTTATTAAAATAAATCTCAATTTCTTCATGTGAATATTGTGGGTTAGTATTTCTTAGTTTGTTAGATAGTTCCTGATCTTTGAGTGGAGGATAAGCTTCCAAGATCTCATGTTCATTAGCTGCTAAAACGCAACTCATTGATATCAGATTTGAAACTGAAACTTAATTCTTTTATATGCATTTGAAACATACAACTCTATCTTTTGCATCTCCATCGAGGCAGATAAAATCGCATGATAATGTTCGATGTTTTTTACACCTCCATTTCAATCCTTCCTTTGAAATCGCCTTGTTGACTTCCATTATCCTAAAAAAATTGTTTCTTTTTTCTTGAAATTATCTTATTTCTTCAAGAGTTTATCTTCAAACTTATTTTTATCCCAAACGCCATATAAATTGTAACTAATACTAAATCCGCGCACTTGCGATACACTAAATCCCATTAGTGGTAGGTAATCATCAGATGATATCTGATGACAGCCATTGTAAGAAATATCAAAAATAAAATATCTAATTGTTTGCTAATAAGTGTTCAGAATTCAATTGTTTGATTATTAAATATTAAATCTATCTATCTATAAAATATGTAGTTTTTGAGCCTAAAATGATCAATAAAAAGTAGAGAAAACAGATAAAACCAAGAGCACAAAGATATTCAATGAAATGGTGGATGAGCTGATAACTACAATTTGCTTTTCTAAAATTTCTTCTTACTAGTAGTGGAAAGTGGTTGATGTTGTTAGGAAAATGTCAAGGAATTGTGAGGAATTAAGACAAAAATAAATTGAAAAAGCTAATAAAATATTGCAGCAATTCTTAGAAGATTCATTCATCAAATTGATTTCAGTTATTCTTAAAAACACACAGAATATTTGTAATTCTTTCACATTTTATCATCAAATTCACTAACTGCTCTCATATTAGTAATTCTCATCATGTCACCTGAGTAATACATAGAAAGGAAGAATCTATAGTCTACTTTCGGGTCTATTTTGTCCGGGTAATCCAGCTCTGCGATTGGGGAATAGTCAGGGAGGGAAGCGACTCTCAAAAACTTTTGATTTAAGTAGATTCTGACTTCGAAACTGTGCTTACCTGCCTCATTATATCCTTAATACATTGACCTTCCCTTTATATACTTAAGAATACCGTAGTCATTAGAGTGATCAAAGTAGCACATGTTTTAGCTGTATGCATAACTATTATCTTTTCCTTCGTCTTTCACAAGGCCAAAAAAAAAATAGTTACCACTATTTTCTGGCTTCTCTTCTAGTTCAATATGCAAAATGTATTTCTTCAAAGGATTCAGAATAGGATCAATAAATACTTGATTCCAGTAACTATTTGAAGTTACATTTTTGACTTAATAAATCGAATTATCAACTTTGGTAATTTCCATTTTCTGAGAAGTATTATAAGTGGATTTTATCAAAGTAACTTTTGATAATAATTCGATTGGTTGTAGAAAGAAGTTGATGTTTTTAAGACTTTGAATTATTTCTTAGGCAATTTTATTGGGTTTCTCAGACGAGAAACACGATTCAGCTTCATACTAGTCCATAAGATCTGCTAGTATCTTTCTGTTTTCTTCAGCTTTTTCTTTTATGAAGTCATCTAGATCCTTCTCAGCACTTTCTTTCTCAGAAACTATCAACTACTTCAGCTTCTCTACTTCCGCAATTCTCATGTATCCTTCTAATAATTCATGAGATGCTTTCTCTTACTTTATCAAGGACTGTTTGGCCCTTTGTTATGCTGCTTTTACTTCTTTCTCAAAATCTTCTCTCAGTTTCTTAAAATAACCCTCAATTTCTTCTAGCTGTTATTGTAAGCTAGTATTCCTTAGTTTGCTAGATATTTCCAGATCTTTTAGTGGAGGATAAGCTTGCAAGATATCATTTTCATTAGCTGCTAAAACATAACTCATTGATATCAGATTTGAGATTGAAATTTAATGCTCCTACACACAATTGAAGCACACAACCCTTTGTTTTGCATCTCCATTCAGACAAATTAGTTCACATGTGACACTGGGATGTTCTCTACACCTCCATTTCACATCTTCCTTAGAAATCACCTTAGTGGCATCCATTTTCGTGTTATCTCTTTTCTTTTTTCTTGAAATTATTTAATTTATTCCAAATAGTGTTTTATCATCAAAGTAATAAATCAGCGAAATCCCAATAAAACTAATCCCTTGCCATAAACTAAATCCCATTAACTTATGTCAGTTAATCACGTGTTGAAAGCTGATGTCAGCCACTTTTGAGACAAATATTAACATAATTGTTTTAATACTATTCGATTTTTTGCTAATAGAAAAGAATAATCGATAGGCTACTTTTGGGTCTATTTTGTTAAGATCATCCAGCTCTGCGATTGAGAAATAGTCAGGGAGGGAAGCAACTCTCAGAAACTTTTGATCTAAATAGATTCTGAGTTCGAAACTATGCTTACCTGTTGCTTAACTTCCTGATTGCATTAAACTACCCTTAATATACTTTGTTTTTCCGTAGTTATAGAGCAATCATAGTACGACATGTTTTAGCTGCAAGGATTGCTATTATCTTTTCCTTGATCTTTCACAAGGCCAAAGAAGAACTGATTACTACTGTTTCCTGGTTTCATTTCTCGTTCAATCTGTACAATGTACTTCTTTAAAGGATTCAGAATAGGATCTATAAATACTTGATCAAAGTTACCATAAAAAGACCCTTATCTTTTGACTTAATAAATCGAATTATCGAGTTTGGTTATTTCCATCTACTGAAAAGTATTGTTAGTGGATTTTATCAAAGTTACTTGTGATTATTTAAGTGATTGTTGAAAGAAGTTGATGTTTTTAAGACTTTAAAAAGTTCTTATGCAATTCTATTGGGCTCATCAGGTGAGAATTACTATTCAGTCTCATATTAATCGATAAGATCCTCCAGTACCTTTTTGTTTTATTCAGCTTTGTTCCATTTTTCTTTTATGAAGTCGTTAAGATCCTTCTCAGCGCTTTCTTTCTCAGAAATTATCAACTCCTTCAACTCCTCTACTTCTGCAATTCTCATGTATCCTTCTAACAATTCATGAAATTCTTTCTCTTATTTTATCAAGGATTCTTTGACTCTTTGTTCTGCTGCTTGTACTTAATTCTCAAAATCTTCTCTCAGTTTCTTAAAATAAACCTTTGTTACTTTTAACTGTTATTGTAAGCTAGTATTCCTTAGTCTGCTAGAAAATTCCTGATCTTTCAGTGGAGGATAAGCTTACAAGATATCATTTCCATTAGCAGCTAAAACATAGTTCATTGATATCATATTTGAAACTGGAATTGAATGATTCTACACACAATTGAAGCACACAACCCTTTCTTTTGCATCGCTGTCAAGACAGATAAGTTCACATAAGAGAGTGGGATGTTCTGTACACTTCCATTTCAGTCCTTCTTTAGAAATATCTTTGTTGGAGGCCATTTTCGTTCTACCTTGTTTTCTAAAAATTATTTGATTTATTTCAAATACTGTTTATCATCAAACTAAAATATCATCCAAAACCCCATAAAGTGTAAACAAAAACTAAGCCCACTCATTTTTCATACCCTATATCCTATTAGGTTATGTCAAATAATCATTAGGTAATATCTGATGACAGTCACTTTTGAAATAAATATTATTTTTTTTATTTATGTTCGATTATTTGCTTGATTGCTTATTCATTTTTAGAGTATTCTTGATAAAGTTACTTTCAATCGGATTTTGATTTATCTGATTTTTAGTTATTGATTGTTATGATATTATCGTTTGTGTATTTCATGCTTTTTATTGCATTTTACATTGGACTGGAAAACTATAGAAAGCAAGTGTAGCATTTTATGAATTATTTTTGTTTCTTTCTTTAATTTATTTTTTAAAGGGCAGTTATCATAGTGTGAAACATTCTCTTTCTCTTGAGGGGTTTGATACGGTAGGTCTTGGTAAGATGCCAAGAGTATCCCAGACTACACTCCCTATCACAAACAATAATAAAAAAATAAGAGTAATCTAAGTTAGTTTTTAATATTGAATCATCATAGGAGCTGTAATCAAAATAGAAAAATCAATAATCGTTGTATTTGGTTAAAAACGAAAGTGTCTTTGGGAATGATAAAATATACAAATAATAGGAATTGCTGACAATTCGTAGTCAAAAATAACTCCCTGAAAATAATTAATCTTGTTATCCTAAGCTGAAAGGAGAAAAGAACCATACAATCTCTGAGTAACAATCAGCAGATCCTGAATATTCTTATTCATAACTAGCAACATCATAAAAGACTATCAAAATCTTTCTTGGTAGAAGCAGCATTTGCAGTAACTGTATGATAAAACCTAAAGAAAAACATTTTAAGATGGTAAACTCTTCTTAAGTTGTTTAGAAGAATAATAATGATAAATTAATGAAACACAAAAATAAAGAAAAAAAAGAAATTGTATTCAAAAATTAATGATTATCAGTAATTTAAAAAAATTTTTTTAGTTATTTCACTGAAAATTATGGATAATGTTATGGAATTATGGGTTCAAGACAAAAATAATTGAAAAACTAATAAAAAATGACAACTATTCTTAGAAGATTCATCAAATCGATTTTAGTTATTCTTAAAAAACAAGCAGGAAATAATGTAATTCTATCACATCTTTTTATCAAACTTATTAACAGTTCTTATTTTAGTAATTCTTATCATGTCATCTTAGTAAGCCATAGAAAGGAAGAACCGATAGGCTACTTTCGGGTCTATTTTGTTTGAGTCATCCAGCTCTGCGATTGAGGAATAGTCAGGGAGGGAAGCGACTCTCAGAAACCTTTGATTTAAATCTATTCTGACTTCGAAACTGTGCTTCCCTGTCACTTTAGTTCCTGATTGCATTGGACTACCCTTAATGTACTTAGTTATACCGAAACCATTAGAGTGATCATAGTAGCACATGCTTTAGCCGTACGCAAAACTATTATCTTTTCCTTGATCTTTCACAAGGCCAAAGAAGAAATGATTATTACTATTTTCAGGTTTCATTTCTAGTTCGATGTGCAAAATGTATTTCTCCAAAGGATTGAGAATAGGATCAAGAAAGACTTAATCCCAACCATTTTATGATCCTTTTTTGACTTAATAAATCGAATTATCAACTTTGGTTACTTCCATCTACTGAGAAGTATTATTAGTGGATTTTATAAAAGTAACTTGTGATTATTAGATTTATTGTTGAAAAAAGTTGATGGTTTTAAGACTTTCTATCATTTAGTAGGCAATTCTATTGGGTTCGTCAGACTAAAATAACTATTCAGCCTCATACTAGTCCATAAGATCTGCTATTACCTTTCTGTTTTCTTCAGCTTTGTTCCACTTTTCTTTTATGAAGTCATCTAGATCCTTCTCAGCACTTTCTTTCTCAGAAACTATCAACTACTTCAGCTTCTCTACTTCCGCAATTCTCATGTATCCTTCTAATAATTCTTAACTTACCCTATCTTACTTTATCAAGGATTGTTTTGCTTTTTGTTGAGCTGCTTTTATTTCTTTCTCAAAATCTTCTCTCAGTTTCTTAAAATAAACCTCAATTTCTTCTAGCTGTTATTGAAAGCTAGTGTTCCTTAATTGTTTCTATAATTCCTGATCTTTCAGTGGAGGATAAGCTTCCAAGATCTCACGTTCGTTAGCTGATAAAACATAACTCATTGACATCAAATTTGAGACTGAAATTTAATGCTGTTATGTGCAAATAATACACACAACCCTTTGTTCCGCATCTCCATTCAGACAAATAAGTTCACATGAGACATTGGGATGTTCTCTACACTTCCATTTCAATCCTTCCTTAGAAATCACCTTTTTAGCATCCATTTTCTTGTTATCTCTTTTCTTTTTTCTTGAAATTATCTGTTTTATTTCAAATAGTGTTTATGATCAAACTAATAAATCAGTGAAATCCCAAGAATTGCATTATAAAACTAAGTCCACACACTCGTCATACCCTAAATCATATTAGGATATGTTAATTAATCATTAGATGAAAACTGATGACAGTCAATAAAAATTTATTGAAATGGATGCTCGTATATTAAATAATTTTTGAAATCGATTTAAACTTTCTGAATTTCACTCTTGTTTAGTCAAGGGATCCTTAAGAAAAACTCTTTTTTTTGATAAAGCTACAACTAATAGGATTTGCTAATAAGTCATGATAAAAGTTAATACTTTGAGCAGAACTGTCTAGATAATAGTAATAGTATTAATTTTTGCTATCCAAAGCTGGAAGAGGAAAGCTACTATTAAAGGCTGCAGTAAAGATCAGTAGATTCTTTAAAAAATATTACCTTCTTATTAACTCCTTCAAAAGTTATCACAATCCTGTTGAGACAGCAGAAAGATTTCCAGCACTCGTTGTATCTTAATCGCATTCAATCAAAGCAGGGAGAGTCTGATTGAATCCTAGATTTTCCTTTTGAAAGAATCAACAGCAAGCTCAATGATCTGAAAAATCAAAGCCCAAATAGTAAGAATCTATCCAATGCAAAAAAAAAAACACTCAAAGGAAGACAACAATTATCTTAAATCTCACTCAGAGTCAGAGATATTATAAATAAAACCAAGATTATTAGAATCAATTGTTTTTGTGAAATCTGGGGAAAAGGCTAAACAAATTGAACAAATGAAAAAATCTGATAGTAATTCTTAGAATATTCATTAAATCGATTTTATTTAAAATCAAAACACACAAGAATATGCAATTCTATCACATCTTTTCATCAAATTCAATAACTGTTCTTATTTTAGTAATTCTCATCATGTCACCTTAGCAACCCATAGAAAGGAAGAATCGATAAGCTACTTTCGGATCTATTTTGTTAAGGTCATCCAGCTCTGCAATTGAGGAATAGTCAGGGAGGGAAGCGACTCTCAGAAACCTTTGATCTAAATAGATTCTGACTTCGAAACTGTGCTTACCTGTCACTTTTTTTCCTGAATGCATTGGACTACCCTTAATGTACTAAGTTAGACCAAATTCATTAGAGTGATCATAGAAGCACATTTTTTAGCCGTACGCATAACTATTATCTTTTCCTTCGTCTTTCACAAGGCCAAAGAAGAAATGATTATTATTATTTCCTGGTTTCGATTCTAATTCGATATGCAAAAGGTATTTTTTTAAAGGATTCAGAATAGGATCAATAAATACTTAATTCCATTAACCATTATGAGTTTCTTATTTGACTTAATAAATCGAATTGTCAACTTTGGTTACTTCCATCTACTGAGAAGAATTATAAGTGGATTTTATCAAAGTAACCTGTAAGGATAATTCATTAGATAATGGAAAGAAGTTGATGATTTTAAGACGTTAAATTATTTCTGAGGCAATTTTATTAGGTACATCAGACGAGAAGCACCATTAATCAGACTAGTTGATTAGATCCTCCATTACTTTTCTGTTTTCTTCAGCTTTGTTCCATTTTTCTTTTATGAAGCCATCAAGATCATCCTCAGAACTTTCTTTCTCAGAAACTATCAACTCTTTCAGCTTCTCTACTTCCGCAATTCTCATGTATCCTTCTAATAATTCGTGACATACTTTATCTTACTTTATCAAGGACTCTTTGGCTCTTTGTTGCGCAGCGTGAACTTCTCTCTCAAAATCTTCTCTCAGTTTCTTAAAATAAACCTCAATTTCTTCTAGATTTATTTGTAATTTAGTTTCCATTAGCTTACCAGATAGCCCCTGATCTTTAAGTGGAGGATAAGATTACAAGATCTCATGTTCCTTCGTAGAAAATACATAACTCATTGAAAGCAAGTTTGAAAGCGGAATTTATTTCTTCTACACACAAAAGAAGCACACAACTCTGTCTTTGATATTTCCATCTAGACAGATTAGATCGCATGACAATGTCGGATGCTCTTTACACCTCCATTTTAATCCTTACTTTTAAATTGGCTCACTGACATCCATATTCCTATTTTTTCTTTGTTTTCTTCTTTATAATATTTGATTTATTCCAAATGGGTGCTCTTCTCTAAACAAATAAATCAACTCAAACCTCAAAAATAAAGGATCTAAAATAGCAATATTTTTCCCAACTCAAAAAACAAATCATAAAGATCAGAAATATTCTTTAGAAAAAGAAAAACCCAGGATTATCTCCTAACTGCTACTCACCTTCACAAAAAACTATTAGCCTAGTGAAGGACATCCTGCAATAGGTCACCTTAGCAAAAACCTATTAATATTAAAATCTTTAGAGATTTTTTTAAATAAAGAAAATTACATAAAATTAGTAAATCGAATTATAAACTTTGATTATTTTCATCTAAGGAGATTTATTATAAATGGAATTTATCAAAGTAACTTATGGTTCTTAGATTGTTGAAAGAAGAATATGCTTTTAAGATTTTGAATTATTTCTTTGGCAATTCTATTAGGTTCATCAAACGAGAAACACTATTCAGCCTCATTCTAGTCCAACAAAACTGAGATTACCTTTTTATTTTCTTTAGCTTTGTTCCATTTTTCTTTTATGAAGTCATCTAGATCCTTCTCAGTACTTTCTTTCTCAGAAACTATTAACTACTTCAGCTTCTCTACTTCCACAATTCTCATGTATCCTTCTAAGAATTCATGACATGCTTTCTCTTACTTTATCAAGGACTGTTTAGCTCTTTGTTATGCTGCTTGTATTTCTTTCTCAAAATCTTCTCTCAGTTTCTTAAAATAAACTTCAATTTCTTCTAGCAGCTATTGTAAGCTGGTATCTCTTAGTCTGCTAGATAGTCCCTGATCTTTCAGTGGAGGATAAGCTTCCAAGATCTCATGTTCATTGGCTGCTAAAACATAGCTCATTGATATTAGATCTGAGACTGGAATTGAATGCTTCTACTCACACTTGAAGCACACAACTCTTTGTTTTGCATCTCCATTCAGACAAATAAGTTTGCATGTGACATTGAGATGTTCTCTACACATCCATTTCATTCCTTCCTTAGAAGTGGTTTTGCTGGCGTTCATTTTCTTTCTTTCCCTTTGTTTTCTAAAATTATAAGATTTATTCCAAATGCTGCTGCTTTTCATCAAACTAAAAATGTAAATAAAAGCAAGCCTACTGAATTGTTTTACTCTAAACCCCATAAGTTTATGTCAGTTAATGACTGGTTGAGAGCTGAGAAAAGTTGCTTTTGAGACACATATTAACTAAATTGTCTATTATTTTTTTTACTCTTACTTGTTATGTATTCAATTATTTTTTTTTTCAACTTCTATTTCTTGCAATTTCTAAGGATCTACAAGGAACTTTCAGTATTAATATTAATGTTAGGTGCTTTATTTACTCAATTGTGCACCTAAAGGCGACTTCTAGATTATTAAAAAGCACGAGAGCCTTCACCAGATGCAGGTTTCTTCACAGAAAATTCACTTCAAAGTAAAGCAAGTAAAAAAACTATTAAGAAGATTCATCAAATTGATTTTTTAAAAAAAACAAAAAACACACAGGAATATGTAATTCTATCACATTTTTTCATCAAAGTTATTTACTGCTCTAATATTAGTAATTCGCATCATGTCATCTTAGGAAATCATAGAAAGGAAGAATCGATAGGCTACTTTAGGATCTATTTTGTTCGGGTCATCCAGCTCTGCAATAGAGGAATAGTCAGGGAGACAAGCGACTCTTAGAAACTTTTGATTTAAATGAATTCTGATTTCGAAACTGTGCTTACCTGTCACTTTAGGCCCTGATTGCATTGGATTACCCCTAATGTATTTAGTTATTCCATAGCTATTAGAGTTATCATTGTAGCACATGTTTTAGTTGCAAGCAGAATTATTATCTTTTCCTTGGTCTCTCACAAGCCCAAATAAGAACTGATTATTACTAGTTCCTGGCTTCTATTCTAATTCTATCTGCAAAATGTACTTCTTCAAAGGATTCAGAATAGGATCAATAAATATTTATTCCCAGTGACCAGTATAATTTCCTTATTAGACTTAATAAATCTAATTATCAACTTTGGATATTTTCATCTACTGAGATTATTGAAAGGTGGATTATATCAAAGTAATTTGGGATGATAATTCGATTGAATATGGATAGAAGTTGATGTCTTTAAGACTTTAAATTATTTCTTAGGTAATTCTATTAGGTTCATCAGACGAAAAGTACATTTCATCATACTAGTTGATAAGATCTACCATTACCTTTCTATTTTCTTCAGCTTTGTTCCATTTTTCTTTTATGAAGCTATCTAGATCCTCCTCAGCACTTTCTTTTTCAGAAACTATTAGATCCTTGAGCTTCTCTATTTCTGCAATTCTCTTGTATCCTTCAAATAATTTTTGACCTAATTTTTCTTACTTTATAAAGGACTCTTTGGCTCTTTGCTATGCTGCTTGTACCTCTCTCTCAAAATCTTCTCTCAGTTTCTTAAAATAACCATCAATTTCTTCTAGATTATATGGTAGTTTAGCATCCCTTAGCCTACCAGATAGCTCTTAATTTTTGAATGGAGGATAAGAGTACAAAATCTCATGTTCCTTCGTTGAAAATACATAACTCATTGATATCAAATTTTACAACGGAATTGAATTCTTCTACACACAAAAGAAGCACACAACTCTATCTTTGAAATTTTCATCTAGACAGATTATATCGCATGGTAATGTTGGATGTTCTTTACACCTCCATTTTAATCCTTACCTTTAAATTGGCTAATTGGCTTTCATTTTCCTATTTTTTTCTTTTGGTTTTTTCTTAATAATATTCGATTAATACCAAATGGGTGTTCTTTTTTAAGCCGATAAATAAACTCTTAAATGATTCTAAAAATCAATTAATTTGAGTCATTCATTTAAATCACACAAGAATACTCAACTCGTACGGACTAATTAATTTTTCTAATTTTATTGGCTCATATTTGATATTATTAGAAAAACGAGAATTGGATCTATTAGTTTTATTTTCTCATATTTTTCTTGAGATTATCTATTTTATCAAAATCCAAGGCTTTTCCTTCAACAACAAAATAAATCAACTCAAACTGTTTAAACTAAACGCTTAAAACACAAACATATTTCTTTTTTTATTTAACTAAGTTCAACAATTCTCTCCATACTCTTAGTCCAATTAACTTCTGCTTATCCGGTTGCCTGTAGAAAAATGATAATAAACACTTTGGGAAAATAAAAAACTTTTATTTTCTTAATAATCTTATTTTTGTGACTTTATAATAGATTAGCAAGACATTTTAATCAATTAAAAATAAGCTGATGAGAATTAAAATTTAACCTATGATGGATTTTTCCTAGATTAGCCATTTTCTTCTCAGCACCAGAGATATCGCAGCAAAAATTACTTAAAAACTTAAAAGTTACTCTTCGATTGAAATTATCATTTTTTCTGGAAGCTTATGTTTAAAAGAGGAGGTGAAGGAATACAGTGCATCTCAACAATTATCCATTATTGAAGAAACAGAGAATTAAATCTATATGAAATCTTGGTTTGGAGAGTAGAGTGTCAAACAATCACTCCGATAATCCTTCCCTCCCCTTATTAAAATAACCCCTCTTAAAAATTCTATGTTTAAACAAGAAAAATTGAACTGTTTTATCTAAAATAATCAAATCAGATGTAGGATAACTAAGGAGACAGAGCAAAAGTTTAATTAGAATTTGAAATCCTCCCAAAGACTCAGGCAAAGAAAATATGGTCCTCCTTTAAAAGAATGGTGCTTTGTAAAAAGCAGATTGCATATTATCTTCTGTGAAAACTACATCTCAAGCAAGATCCTAAGAATTTTGTTTAAATATTAGAAAAAACATAAATTTTTTAAAATGCAAATTAAAAAGTCAACGGTTTTATATGTTTCATGTTTTTATTCCAGAAGGATCATGAAAATTGTCCTTCATATCACATCAAATTATTATTAAACTAACTACCTGACGATAATTCAAGAGAAGCTGGGTGGATAATGAGAAAATAAAAGTTTCAGTAATAATCTGCAGATATTTGAAAAATCCTTTTCATTTTTACCACACACTGTTGTAGACTAACAAAAAACTACCAAGTAGCAGATATTGTGATAGTACATTTGGGCAAGACCAGGAGGAGCTGCATTATTTTAGGTTTCTTTAGCTAAGAGAATGAACAGCAAACTCAACAAAAAGCAAAGAACTATCGCTAAACTCAGAACCAGAGCAAGATCAATTACGACAATTGCAGTCCAGAAACCAAAATGATAAACCTTAACAGACACAATGAAAATAAAAGAAATTATAGAGGAGAAATTGAGGATAATAAGTAATTTTTTAAAACTTTTTAGATTATTTCATCGATGATGATGAAGAATGTTGAGAAAGTGTCATGAAATTAGGGGGTTTCGAGACCAATAATTCAAATTTGATAAAAAAACTACAATAATTCTTAGAGGATTCATCCAAATCATTTCAGTTATTCTTAAAAAAACACACAGAAACTAATGTAATTCTATCATATCTTTTCATCAAACTTACTAACTGCTCTCATATTAGTAATTCTCATCATGTCACCTGAGTTAATCATAGAAAGGAAGAATCTATAGGCTATTTTCGGGTCTATTCTGTTCGGGATATCCAGCTCTGCAATTGAGGAATAGTTTGGGAGGGAAGCTACTCTCAGAAACTTTTGATTTAAATAAATTCTAACTTCGAAACTGTGTTTACCTATCGCTTTAGCTCCTGATTGCATTGGATTACCCTTAATGTACTTAGTCAAACAGCAGCTATTTGAGTTATCAAAGTAACACATGTGTTAGCTGTAAGCATAGCTTTAATCTTTTCTATGTCTTTCACAAGACCAAAGAAGAATGCATTATTACAAGTTCCTGGCTTCTATTCTAATTCGATATGCAAAATATACTTCTTCATAGGATTCAGAATAGGTTCAATAAATACTTAATCCCAAAGACCATTATGAGTTTCTTATTTGACTTAATAAATTGAATTATCAACTTTGGTTATTTTCATCTACTGAGAATTGTTATAAGTAGATTTTATCAAAGAAATTTATGATAATAATTAGATTGATTGTTGAAAGAACTTGATGTTTGTAAGACTTTAAATTATTTCTTAGGCAATTCTATTAGGTTATTCAGACGAGAAACCCTTTTCAGCCTCATACTAGTCCATAAGATCCTCCATTATCTTTCTGTTTTCTTCAGCTTTGTTCCACTTTTCTTTTATGAAGTCATCTAGATCGTCCTCTGCACTTTCTTTCTCAGAAACTATCAACTACTTCAGCTTCTCTATTTCCGCAATTCTCATGTATCCTTCTAATAATTCTTAACTTACCCAATCTTATTTTATCAAGGACTGTTTAGCTCTTTGTTATGCTGCTTGTATTTCTTTCTCAAAATCTTCTCTCAGTTTCTTAAAATAACCCTCAATTTCTTCTAGCTGCTATTGTAAGCTAGTATTCCTTAGTCTGCTAAATATTTTCTGATCTTTTAGTGGGGGATAAGCTTCCAAGATCTCATGTTCATTAGCAGCTAAAACATAGCTCATTGATATTAGATCTGAGACTGGAATTGAATGCTTCTACACACACTTGAAGCACACAACCCTTTGTTTTGCATCTCCATTCAGACAAATAAGTTCGCATGTGACATTGGGATGTTCTCTACACATTCCTTCTTTAGAAATGGTTTTGTTGACGTCCATTTTCTTTCTTTCCCCTTTGTTTTTTTCTAAAATTATTTGATTTATTCCAAATACTGCTGTTTATCATTAAACTAATAAATTATCAAAAGACCAATAAAATATGAATAATAACAATCTCACTCACTCGCCAAACCCTAAACCTCATTAGTTTATGTCAATTAATCACTCTTTGAAATCTGATGATAGTCGCTTTTGAGACACATATTAACCAAATTGTCTTAATATTCTAATTATTTTACTATTACCTGTTATGTTTTCAATTGTTTTATTATTCAACTTCTATTTCTTGCAATTTCTAAGGATCTACAAGGAACTTCCAAGATTAATATTAAGGTCAGGTGCTTTACTCACTCGATTATGCACAGACAGGAGACTACTAAATTATCAAAAAGCTCGAGAACCTTCACCAGATTCAGGTCTCTCCACAGAAAGTTAACTTGAAGGTCAAACAATTAAGCAAATAATTACTGCCCAGTTTGAACCTGGTTAAGGTCTATGAAAATGTTCAAATACTGTAATTGAGAAACTTAATCAATATTTTAACAATTGTTAGACATAGTTATCTAATCCATTTCAATTATCTTCAAAAACAAGCAACAATATGTAATTCTTTCACATCTTTTCATCAAAATTACTAACTGTTTTAATATTCTTTATTCTTATCATGCCACCTTGCGATTACAATGCAAGATAGAACCGATATGCTACTTATGGATTTATTTTGTTCGGATCATACAGCTCTGCGATTGAGGAATAGTTAGGGAGGGAAGCGACTCTTAGAAACTTTTGATTTAAATGAATTCTTACTTCGAAACTGTGCGTTCCTCCAGCATACAATCTTGATTGGTTTGAACTGCCCTTAATATACTTAGTTATCCCTTTTGTATCTGAGTTATATTAGTAGAACATGTTTTAGCTCTATCCATAACCTTTATCTTTTCCTTCATCCTTAACAAGGCCAAATTAGAAATTATTATCCATTCCTTGTCTATTTTCGAATTCGATGTTCAAAATGTACTTCTGCCAAGGATTGAGAATAGGGTCAATAAATACTTCATCCCAGCCACCATAATATTGTTGTTATTAGATTTAATAAATAAAATCATCAACCTTCTTTATTTCCAAATACTAAGAAGTACCATAAGTGGATTTTATCAAATTAACTTTTGATGAGATTGATTGCTCAAAAAAATCTATGCCACTGAGGCTTTCAATCATTTTCTGAGCAATTTGTTTAGGTTCGTCTATAGAGAAATACTGTACAGTCTCATACTAGTTGATAAGATCCTAGATTACCTTTCTGTTTTCTTCAGTTTTACTCCATTTTTCTTTTATGAAGTTATCAAGATCTTTCTCAGCACTTTCTTTCTCAGAAACTATCAGCTTTTTTAGCTTCTCTACTTCCGCAATTCTCATGTATCCTTCTAGCAATTCTTAGTTTGCTTTCTCTTATTTTATGAATATCTCTTTTACTCTTTTTTCAGCTGCTTGTACTTCTTTCTCAAAATCTTCTCTGAGTTTCTTAAAATAATCCCCCATTTCGTCTAGCAATTATTGTAATCTAGCATTTCTTAGCTTCTCAAATAGCTCCTGATCGTTCAGTGGAGGATAAGCTTCAAAAATATCGATTTC
>Ga0302285_10000317_pt1 | contig 27484 bp, 19 predicted proteins | sample III_Fen_E2_2_FD_200455 | JGI IMG/M metagenome (GOLD analysis project Ga0302285, IMG submission 200455) | Peat permafrost microbial communities from Stordalen Mire near Abisko, Sweden - III_Fen_E2_2 | ecosystem: Environmental > Terrestrial > Soil > Wetlands > Permafrost | place: Sweden: Abisko... | reverse complement strand
AAGTCTGATCTTTCGATCAAATTGTATACTTTTGTGCTCTTAAAGTAATCAATAAGTCAGAAATAATTGAACGCTGGATTTTTCAGGGTTCAATTTTTTTTTGTAGTCAACTTCAAATATAAACAATTAAGTTATGTCAACTTTCGAACCGAAGTTAAGCCATCCAAAAGGACTCTATCTTCTTTTTGTCACAGAAATGTGGGAGCGTTTTAGTTATTACGGAATGCGTGCACTCTTTATGCTTTATATCACTAAAGCACTTTTATTCGATAAAGGTTTTGCAGCTCAGATTTATGGAAGTTATACAGGTCTGGTATACCTGACTCCACTTTTAGGTGGATATGTAGCTGACCGTTATTGGGGAAATCGACGTTCCATATTATGGGGCGGAATAGTAATGGCTTTAGGTCAATTCCTGATGTTTGTAAGTGCCAGTTATTATAAAGATGCCGACTTAGCTAAATTTCTAATGTTTTTCGGATTGGGAGCTTTAATCCTGGGAAATGGCTTCTTTAAACCTAACATATCTACTATGGTCGGTCACCTTTATGCTCCCGGTGATAGTAGAAAGGATTCTGCTTTTACTATTTTTTATATGGGGATTAATCTTGGTGCCGCGATTGCTCCGTTATGGTGTGGACTCGTAGGTGATACCGGTAATCCGGGTGACTTTAAATGGGGTTTCCTATCCGCTGGGGTAGGCATGCTGGTCAGTGTTATAGTTTTCGAATTATTAAAAAACAAATACCTGTGTACTCCTGAAGGAAAACAAATAGGATTATCGCCTGATAAATATATTGTAAAAAAAGTAAAAACTGACGAAGAGATTAGTCTTCTGCTTCTGACAAAAAATTCTAAATCACGCATCGTTTATGCCCTGGGTGGATTTTTATTCCTGTTTTTTCTTTTCTCTGTCAATTTCAGCTCTTTTAGTGATGCTTCTTTATCGTTGTTTAGTGGAGCCGACTGGATTGGTTCATCAATCTTTGCTGTGAGTTTAGTTATTCCTGTATTCATTATTGTAGATAAGTCGCTCACCAAAGTAGAACGGTTACGTATATTCGTAATTTATATCATCGCATTCTTTGTTATTTTCTTTTGGGCTGCTTTCGAACAGGCCGGAGCTTCGCTTACATTCTTTGCAGATGAACAAACCGACCGCCGTATTTTTAGTTGGGTGATGCCTGCTTCTGCTTTTCAGTCATTTAATGCGATATTTGTCGTTTCACTGGCTCCGCTTTTTGCATTATTGTGGTCATTTCTTGGTAAACGTGGCATGGAACCCAGTTCTCCTTTCAAGCAAGCTATCGGACTTTTCTTGCTCGCAATGGGTTATTTGGTGATTGCCTTTGGTGTGCGTGGTGTCGATTCGAATGTAAAAGTAAGCATGCTTTGGTTGACAAGTCTTTATTTGTTACACACCATGGGTGAACTTTGTCTTTCACCAATCGGGTTGTCGATGGTGAATAAACTGGCTCCGGTACGTTTTGCTTCATTATTGATGGGAGTATGGTATTTATCCAATGCTGCTGCCAATAAATTTGCAGGTACGCTCAGTGGACTTTATCCTGAAGCCGGTAAAATAAAAAATATCTTAGGATATCATATCGTAAATCTTTATGATTTCTTTATTCTTTTTGTTATCATGTCGGGTGTAGCTGCCATTATTCTTTTTATTCTTTCAAAATGGTTAGAAAAGTTGATGGGTGGAGTAAAATAATTTATTGTCCCTTTTTCTGACATTCCAATATTCCGGAATCGAAATTAATTGATATATATTATCTTAGAACTATTGGCTTATCTCTTCTCCTAGTGAGCCGGGATAGGCCATTGTATTTTAAATACCCTGATCCAGACGATTGATTGACCTGAAATGATAAATAGAAAAAACTGCCGGCCATTGACATTTTCCAAAAGACTGGGTGTATACTTTCTGATTTCAGTAACTATTTGTCCCTGTTTGTTCTTTATGCAATTCTTTGATCGAATTGAGCATCTCATTGAATTAAAGATGGTTGAAAATAAGTACTGTCAGAATGTGATATGATTGTTTTCATAAAGGATTCAGCTTGTTAATGACTCTCGAATGGTTTAGGAACGTTTTACGATTGGTTTTGGATCGTTTTTGCTTATAATAGTACATCCACTTTTGATCAATATAAATGCCAAATACCTTTATAGATATATGGCATATATATGACGATTAAGTGAATGTTAAGTGACTGATATATGGCAATAGCCTCGGATCCAAAACCAATCCAAAACGAATCTAAAACCTATTGGTTAATGTAATAGAAATCTAAATCAAATCATCTAAATTCAAAACCGGATTTGAATTTTGGTTTTAAACAACTAAGTTTGAAAATTGTTTGCGCAATTCAAACAAAAAAACAGAGCTAAACAAAATCCCTTGCCGAACATTCGACAAGGAATTTTGTTTATTGTCTCTTTTCAACTTGTTTAGGTTGCAGTTCAATGACTTCAAGGTTTTGAATTTTCTCACCGTCAATTTCTACCCGGATAAGGGTCTGAACTTTCTGAAACCCATATTTACCGGCTGCCCCGGGATTAATGTGCAATAAATCCAGTTTCTTATCGTGTTGAACTTTCAATATATGAGAATGACCGCAGACAAAAAGCTTAGGAGGCTGCTGATAGATGGCAGGCCGTACCAATGGGTCATAGTTTCCCGGATACCCTCCGATATGAGTTAACCACACTTTTACGCCTTCACACATAAACCGGTTGTGTTGTGGAAAAAGGCAACGGATATCAAATCCATCGATATTACCCCATACTCCGCGGAGAGGTTTGAAAGCCTGTAACCGGTTCACAACTTCCAGAGAACCCCAGTCGCCGGCATGCCAGATTTCATCGCAATTGGCAAAATGTTCAAGAATGCGGTCGTCAAGCATCCCGTGAGTGTCCGAAAGAATTCCGATTCGTTTCATATTTTGGTTATTTTTTGTTCTAATTGTTGGCAAAAGTAATAAAAATCAACAATAAAGAGATCAATAAAAAGAATCAGATACGCTGAATTGGTTTTTTCCTTCATCTAAGGGATATATCATTTTGTTTATGAATTGAATTTCGCTACTTTTGTACGCATTTGGCTTGAAGAATGATGTTGTAATGAAAAAGAAAACGAACAAACTCAAACCTTTTATAGAGAAACTGCGGTTTAAATACCGGGTTTCGATATTGAATGAAAATACACTGGAAGAATCGTGGCATGTCCGGTTGTCAAGGTTCAGTGTCTTTATGTTGGTATCCAGCTTTATCGTTTTTACCTTTATTTTACTGACCATTCTTATTTTTACCACCCCAATAAGTCATTATTTGCCGGGATATGGTGAAACGGGAAACCGTACAAGTATTATAAAGGAATCTATGCGAACCGACTCTCTGGTTCAACAGGTGGATTTACAGGAAGGATATCTGGATATCATTAAGGGAATTATTACCGGTAAAATGGACGTTGACTCCATTGCATCGCTCGATTCTATTGCCTTAAAGCAGAGAGCCCGTATTTTAATGGAGAAATCAGACAAAGAAAAAAACTTTGTTGAGAAATTTGAGAAAGAAGAAAAATATAATCTTGCAAGTATAGATACCAAACCAAACGAGAATTCGTACGTGTTTTTCAGACCGACGAGCGGGGTCGTTTCCTCATCGTTTAATCTGGCTGAAAAACAATACGGTATTTACCTGATTACTTCATCCAACGAAAGTGTAGTCAGTGTACTGGGTGGTACGGTTGTTTATGCTGCCTTTACGTTTGATTATGGCTGGGTGATACAGGTACAGCATGAAAACAATTATCTTTCTATATATAAAAATAATACACGTGTCCTAAAAAGGGTGGGAGATGAGGTAAAAGCAGGCGAAAGCATTGCTATAACCGGTGATGCTTCAGGGAAAAAGGCCGGCAGTCAGTTTTATTTTGAACTATGGAAACAAGGCAAACCTGTCGATCCGGAAGAAGTTATAATATTTTAAATTATTATCATGCTGAACGATCAAAAAAAACAAATAGCAATTTTAGGTTCTACGGGATCAATTGGTACACAGGCTTTGGAAGTGATTTCTGAAAATGAATCCCTGTTTGAAGTCTATGCACTGACGGCAAATAACAATGTCGATTTGTTGATTGAACAAGCCCGTAAATTTAAACCTGAAATGGTGGCGATCGGAAATGAAGATCACTATAAAAAATTAAAAGATGCACTGGCCGATTTACCGATAAAAGTTTTTGCAGGAGCCGATTCTATTGCTCAGGTGGCCGAAATGCAACCCATTGAAATTGTGTTAACAGCCATGGTTGGGTATTCGGGTTTGAAACCAACGATAAATGCGATCAAAGCCGGTAAGAAAATAGCACTGGCCAATAAAGAAACATTAGTGGTAGCAGGCGAGTTGATTCGTGAACTGGCATCCACCTATAATGCACCCATTATTCCGGTAGATTCAGAACATTCCGCTATTTTTCAATGCCTTGCCGGCGAAGGCAATAACCCGATAGAAAAATTGATACTGACAGCTTCGGGTGGTCCGTTTCGAACGAAAACCATGCAGGAACTGGAACATGTTACCAGTGCTCAGGCATTAAAACACCCCAATTGGGATATGGGTGCCAAGGTGACTATTGACTCGGCCAGTCTGATGAATAAAGGATTTGAAATTATCGAAGCAAAATGGCTCTTTGGAGTTTCACCCGAACAGATACAGGTCGTAGTACATCCACAATCCATTATCCATTCTATGGTTCAGTTTGTTGATGGCTCCATCAAGGCTCAACTCGGGATGCCGGATATGAAATTGCCGATTCTGTATGCTTTTACTTACCCCGAACGTATTAAAACTAATTTTCCACGATTCGATTTTGATGCCTGTTCGCAGTTTACATTCGAAAAGCCGGATCAGGAACGATTCAGAAATTTAGCATTTGCTTATTATGTGATGGAGAAAGGCGGAAATATGCCTTGTATTCTCAATGCAGCCAACGAGATTGTTGTAGCCGAATTTTTAAAAGATAAGATTGGATTTCTGCAAATGAGTGATATCATAGAAAAGGTTCTGGCAAAATCCGAATTTATTGCAAAACCGTGCTATGATGATTATGTGAAAACAGATGCCATTGTACGAATACTTACTAAGGAGATGATTGGTTAGAGGTGAGGAGTGAGAGGTGAGGAATGAGAGGTAAGAGGTAAGAGGAAAGAGGTAAGAGGTAAGAGGAAAGAGGAAAGAGGAAAGAGGTAAGAAGTAAGAAGTAAGATACTGGCTATGAAGGAATATCATTTAAAGAACAGGCCAAACAGGGAAATTATATCAGATAGTGATATAAATGATATTTTGCAAAACGGCAAATTTGTAGTAATTTCAATGTGTAGGGATAATGAACCTTACATTGTTACATTAAGTTATGGATTTGATGCTAAAGAAAGGTCTTTATATGTTCATTGTGCTCCTAACGGTTTAAAAGTAGATTTTTTTAAAACAAACAACAGAATTTGTGCCACGATCATTGAGGATGGTGGGTATGTAGCCGATGAATGTGCTCATAATTATAAGACTATTGTTTTTTGGGGAGACATCTTTTTTCTGAATGATCTGGAAGATAAGAAACATGGCATGACAATACTTTTAAATCATTTAGAAAATGATAATAAGGTAATTCAGGAAAAGTTATTGAAATCGGACAATTATTACTCCAACATGGAGGTGCTGAGAATTGATATAAAACATATTCATGCAAAAACGGGAAGGTAAAGTATGGCGTTTAAATCTTGAATTGAAAGATGGAAATACCCAAAACCGAAGGTATTAAATATGCAGGTTCAAAACTAAAGTTGTTACCGTACATATTTGAAATGGTAACAGACCTCAGGGATGTTGATACCGTACTTGATGGTTTCAGCGGTTCAACCAGAGTGTCGCAGGCGTTTGCTCAAAAAGGGTATTCGACGACAGCAAACGACATTGCAGTCTGGTCGGAAGTATTTGCAACCTGTTATTTGATTTCAAGCCAATCGAATACCTATTATCAACAACTAATTGATTATCTCAATCATCTTAAAGGCGTGGAAGGGTGGTTTACGGGAAATTACGGAGGAGCAGAAACTGAATTGAAAAAACCGTTTCAGGTTAAAAATACAATGAAACTGGATGCTATACGGGATGAAATTGATCTCCTGCATTTATCATGGGAGGATAAATGTGTGATGCTAACCAGTCTTATAAATGCGCTGGATAAAGTTGACAGCACGCTGGGTCATTATGCTGCCTATTTGTCAGAGTGGTCACCCCGTTCATACAATGATTTAAAAATGCTGTTACCATTGAGATTTACGTTGCAAGGTAAAAATACTGTTTTTCGGGAAGATATTTTTAATATGGTGTCGAATCATCGGTTCGATTTAGCTTATTTAGATCCTCCTTATGGCTCGAATAACGAAAAAATGCCGCCAAGCAGAGTGCGTTATGCTTCTTATTACCATTTGTGGACTACTATCATTCAGCATGATAAACCCTGTCTATTTGGGAAAGCAAACCGAAGGGAAGATTCAAGGGACGAACTCTCGGCTTCTGTCTTTGAAGAGTTTAGAAAAAGTGAAACCGGTGATTTTTTTGCCATGAAGGCTTTAAGAAGGTTAATCGAAGAAACAAAGGCACATTATTTGCTGTTATCCTATAGCTCCGGAGGGAGGGCAACAAAACAACAATTGCTGGATATTCTGTCGAGTGCAGGTAAATTGTTGTCTGTTAAACTGATTGATTATAAAAAAAATGTAATGAGCAGCATGCGTACTACTAAAGAATGGATTAATAGCGAGGATGTTCATCGCGAATACCTTTTCTTAATGGAAAAAATATAATATTAAACTGTGTTGATGTCTAATTTTTTATTGCAACTAACAGAATTTATAAACAGAACACATTAAAATCAAACCGGGTTCAACTAATTGATTTCCCGATATAAACACAATAATTCAATAGTCAAAAAATTCAAGATTCCCTATGGAAACATTTCTGATCAGAGCCTTACAGCTTATTCTTAGTCTATCAATTCTAGTGGTTTTACACGAATTCGGACACTTTGCTTTTGCCCGTCTTTTCAAAGTGCGCGTAGAGAAATTCTATATGTTCTTCAATCCCAACTTCTCATTAATACGGGCGAAAAAGATAAACGGACAATGGAATTTTAAGTTTTTTGCTAAAAATATCCCGGCGAACGAACGTCCGAAGTTAGATGCTGATGGTGATGCCATGCATGATACAAAAGGTAAACCAATGATGGAGCTCATTCCTTTGGAGGATTTAGAGGACGGTGATTGGCGTAAATATCCCGAAAATACAGAGTGGGGCATAGGTTGGTTGCCATTGGGCGGGTATTGCAAAATATCCGGCATGGTTGATGAAACAACTGAATTGTCACAGATGAGTGCCGAACCACAACCATGGGAATATCGATCCCGATCAGTTGCACAACGGTTACCTATCATTATTGGTGGGGTATTGGTCAATTTTATTTTAGCCATGGTTATTTATTCGGCGGTTTTATATACCTGGGGACAGGACTTTTTACCGCTTAAAAATGCAAAATACGGATTGGAATTTTCTAACGTGATGTTGAATTATGGATTCAAAAACGGAGATAATATCGTTAAAATTGATGGTGTCCCTACTATTTACCGTTCAGATGTCATTGAAAAATTACTGATTGATGGCAAACAAAACATTACCGTTTCAAGGAACAACCAGTTGGTTGATTTGACAATGCCGGCTGATTTTTCACAAAAGGTATTGGCTGCACGTGAACCGGATCTTATATCAGAGCGTTTCCCTTTTGTAATAGATGAAGTCTCTGCGGGTTTCCCTGCTGCTAAAGTCAATCTGCAAACCGGAGATAGTATAATCGGTATAAATGGAAAACCTCTAACTATTTATCAGGACATTGTAAAAGAGTTGGATGCGTCACGCAATACACAAATTGATTTAAATTATATCCGCAAGGGGGCTGTCATGATGACGAAAGTACAATTGGATGAAACAGCAAAATTAGGTGTCCGTCCATTTTCACCAGCTGACTATCTGGCTATCAATCATGTTCAATATGGTTTTTTTGAATCAATGCCTGCAGGAGTCAAATATTGTTGGAAAACACTCACCAGTTATGTCAAACAATTTAAACTGGTATTTACGAAAGAAGGATCAAAACAACTTGGCGGATTTGGAAGTATCGGTAAAATGTTTCCTAAAATCTGGGATTGGCAGGTCTTTTGGTCTATGACTGCATTGCTATCGGTCATTCTTGCATTTATGAATTTCCTGCCTATTCCCGCTTTGGATGGAGGGTATGTGCTATTTCTGATTTATGAGTTGATAACCCGGAAAAAACCGAATGAAAAATTTCTGGAATACGCGCAAACAGTGGGTATGATGTTGTTATTCGGATTACTTATTTTTGCAAACGGGAACGATATATTTAAAGCAATTTTTAAATAATACACCTGACCATTTCCTATAAATTGTGATAAATATGGGGAGGAAGAAAAGAGAAGAACCCCATGTACATAAATGGGCAATAATTAAAATAATCGTAAATTCACTATAAAAAAAGATTCGGAAGTTATTTCCGGGTCTTTTTTTTATAGTGAAAAGTGGTTCGCAATATAACTCAATGACTTACATTTGTTTATTTGAATAGGGTGTCCTGGTGTTAAATGCTGTTTATTTGAAGTTTAATCTCCACAAATGGATGAGTGAAAGTAATGATCGATATGAAAGTTTATTATTGGTAATTAAACCTTATCATATCAATTCCCATTCTGGCTTAAAGTACATTTATTTAACTCCAGTTTGTAATACTCAATAGTTAATAAGCAACCAGAGCAGTTGATAGATTCGAATATAAAGCATCGTTTTAGTTTAATTGTAAAAGATATTTTAAAAATGGTTTTTTTTAGTAACTTCGTTCACTGATAATAAATAAACAACATGTTTATTAAAAAAGTACCTAAACAAATGAAAATCAATGTTTAATATATCTAATTTTGAAGATATTAAAGTTATGTGAATTCAAAAAATACAGTTCGTTAGTTTGTTCAAGTAACTTAATTCTATTCTGATTGATAGAATTTAACTAAATGATATTACATCAAAAAATAAAACAAGATGAAAAATTCAATTTACCTGATGATGTTTGCAATATTGGCATGTTCGTATACGAGTACAAAAGAGATGAGTACGATTGCTGTAAAAGAATCCTTTGTGGAGTTTGTAAATCCATTTATTGGCACATCCGGTTCAGGGAATACGTATCCGGGAGCTCAAATCCCGTTTGGTGGTATACAGATCAGTCCGGATACCGACAATGATGACTACGATGTGGCATCAGGGTATAAATATGAACATAAAACACTGATGGGTTTTAGTCTGACACATCTTAGTGGAACAGGAATCCCTGATTTAGGAGATTTTCTTTTTCGTCCCGGAGTTGGAAAAATAAAATTTATTCCGGGGACTGCTGATAATTATCAACAAGGGTACCGGTTTAAATATTCTCACCATAAGGAATGGGCTTCTCCCAATTATTATGCTGTTGATATCATCGATGAGGGTATAAAAGCTGAAATGACTTCCGGATTAAGAAGTGGTATTTTACGTTTTTCGTATCCCAAATCAGATAGTGCTTATGTAATGATAGATTTAAATCATACTTTACGGTACACTTGTGAATGGAGCAATGTCTGTTTTGAAAATGATTCGACAATTACCGGATATAAACTGGTGAAAGGTTGGGGTCCGGAACGTCATGTTTACTTCGCTGCAGTATTTTCAAAAGCATTCAACCAATGCGGAATAGTTCAAAACGGAAAGCCTGTAGAATATAATACCAATCGTTTTAGAAGTAATAAAGAAGCATGGGGCAAGGATATAAAAATCTGGTTGACATTTAAAACCGATGCGCAGGAGCAGGTCAGTGTAAAGACAGCAATATCATCGGTAAGCTCTCATGGAGCATTAATCAATATAAAAGAGCTGGATCATGAAAATTTTGATTCGTTAAAAAAGTTGGGTGAGGATAAGTGGAATAATGAATTAGGCAAATTTAGGGCGACTGGAAATAAAGAACAAAAAACCACTTTCTATTCATCTGTCTATCACGCTTTTTTGCATCCATTTATTTTTCAGGATGCTGATGGACAATTCAGAGGACTTGACAAGAATATTGAAACGGCAAAAGGTTTTACCAATTATACTGTTTTTTCGTTATGGGATACATACCGAGCTTTACATCCTCTGTTTAATCTCGTTCAACAGCAAGTCAATGCAGATGTCATCAATTCCATGTTGGCACATTATGATAAAAGTGTTGAAAACATGCTCCCCATTTGGTCGTTTTATGGAAATGAAACCTGGTGTATGATTGGTTATCATGCCGTATCCGTGATATCTGATGCGATAGTAAAGGATGTAAAAGGATTTGATTACGAGAGAGCATTTGAAGCAATGAAAAAAACTGCATTAAATCCTCATTACGATTGTTTGCCTGAATATGCTTCATTGGGCTGGGTGCCATTTGATAAAGAAAAAGAGTCAGTATCCAAAACACTGGAATATGCTTTCGATGATTTTTGCATCGCACAGGCTGCAAAAAAACTAAATAAAGATGCTGATTATAGATATTTCCTGAACAGATCATTATCCTATCAAAATCTTATTGACCCGATTACCAAATATATGCGAGGCCGTGATTTGAAAGGTGCCTGGCGGTCTCCTTTTACACCATCTGCCTACACCGGTCCTGGCTCAACGAATGGCTGGGGTGACATTACAGAGGGTTTGACTGTTCAATATACCTGGTATGTACCGCAAGATGTACAGGGTTATATCAATGAGGCAGGTGAAAAGTTGTTTGAAACGCATCTGGATTCCTTGTTTACCATGATGATTCCTGATGACATTGAAGGAGCTCAGGATATTCACGGACGAATTGGTGCTTACTGGCACGGAAATGAGCCTTGTCATCAGGTCATTTATTTGTATAATTATTTAAAACAACCCTGGAAAAGTCAAAAATTGATACGTCAGGTTTGTGATTCTTTTTATGGCGATAAGCCGGGCAGTTTAAGCGGAAATGATGATTGCGGACAAATGTCGGCCTGGTATATTTTTAATTGCATGGGATTTTATCCAACTGCTCCCTCCAGTAATATTTATAATATAGGGTCACCCTCTATGGCCGGAATTACTATGACGCTGAGCAATGGAAAACAGGTAAAAATTACAACACAAAACTGGTCGACAAAGAATGTTTATATTCAGAAAATGGTTCTGAATGGAAAAGAATATAATAAATCTTATATAACATTCGATGATATTAGAAATGGAGCAGAAATTCATTTTGTTATGAGTAAAACCCCAAACTACAAAAGGGCAGTTGCAGATGAAAGTGTTCCACCTTCATTGAGCAGTATCACACAGACTATGAAATTTAAAAAAATGCTGTAAAATAATGATTCTAAAGTTATCAGGAAATAAACTGTCGGATGAAAATATAATTCAAAACATTCTATTTCTAAAATTAAATAAATTCAGTTTGATGAAAAAGATGTTAGTTCTTTGCACATGCCTGGTAGCGATAGCTTCAGGTTCTGCGCAATCCCGGGAGATTGATTACGTTAAACCGCTGGTGGGAACCAAATCAATGGGTCATACTTTCCCCGGTGCATGTGCCCCTTACGGATTAGTTCAACTGAGTCCGGATACAGAACTTATACCACACAACATAAATGGTGTCTATCAAAAAGATGCTTACCGGTATTGTGCAGGATATCAATACGAAGACAGTACTATTGTTGGTTTCAGTCATACCCATTTGAACGGAACAGGACATGCTGATTTAGGTGATATTTTGATTATGCCTACTACCGGGAAGCTTAAACTTGTTCCTGGTATTTCAACTGTACGTGGATCGGGATACCGGTCGCATTTTTCACATAAAACCGAGCATGCATCACCGGGTTATTATACCGCCATATTGGATGACTATGGTATTAAAGCCGAGATGACGGCTACTGAACGTACCGGAGTTCACCGGTATACATTTCCAAAGGGGGAAGCACATGTGATTATCGACCTTGTGCAGGGCATTTATAATTATGATGGAAAAGTAATTTGGGCAAACCTACGCGTAGAAAACGATTCTTTACTGACAGGCTATCGCATTACCAGAGGATGGGCACGAACAAATTACACGCATTTTGCTATTTCGTTTTCGAAATCCTTCAGGAATTACGGACATAAAAATGCAGAGAAAGTTGTTTACAACGGTTTTTGGCGTAAGTTTAAACCCGAAAATAATTTCCCGGAAATGGGGGGAACGAAGATTACTGCATTCTTCGATTTCGATTTTAAAGAAGGTGAACAGTTAGAAGTAAAAGTGGCACTTTCACCGGTTGATTGTTTAGGAGCACTGGCAAATCTGAATGAAGAAGCACAAGGTAAATCATTTGATCAGATTAGAAAAGAAACTGAAGATAAATGGGAAAATGAACTTTCGGTTGTTTCAGCTAGAGGAAACAGCGATGCACTTTCAGTATTTTACACCTCTTTATACCACACGATGATTAATCCATCGGTGTATATGGATGTGGATGGCCGATACCGTGGTGTAGATCAGAATATTCATCAGGCAACAGGTTTTACCAACTATACCATTTTCTCTGTTTGGGATACTTACCGTGCTTTTCATCCGCTGATGAATATTATTAACCCGAAACGAAATACTGATTTTGTGAAGTCTATGTTGGCGCATGCCGAACAAAGTGTCCATAAAATTCTGCCGGTGTGGTCTCTTATGGGTAATGAGGCCTGGTGTATGATTGGTTACCATTCAGTTTCGGTTCTTGCTGACGCGGCTGTCAAAGGAATAGAGTTTGACAAAGAAAAAGCGTTAAAGGCAATGATCAATAGCTCTACCCTGAAGTATTATGATGGAATTGATGACTATCTGAAACGAGGATATGTGCCACTGGAAGTAAACGGAAGCGGAGCGTCAATAACACTTGAATATGCGTATGACGATTTTACAATAGCCAATTTTGCCCGTTCTATCGGACAGGAAGACATAGCTAAAACATATTTTAAAAGAGCAATGAACTATAGAAATTTATTTGACAACAGGATTGGTTTTGTTTGCCCGAAAATGAAAGATGGCAGTTGGAAACCTAAATTCGATGTGTTGGGACTGAGTGATCAAGGCTTTATAGAAGGTAATTCATGGAATTATTCATTTTATGTCCCTCAAGATGTGAAAGGATTAATTGGACAGATGGGAGGTGATAAACGGTTTATACAACGAATCGACTCATTATTTACGATGCATTTACCCAAAAAATATCTTGAAGAATCGGAAGATGTAACGGAAGAAGGACTTATCGGGAATTATGTACACGGGAATGAACCAAGTCAACATATTCCGTACCTGTATGCATGGACTTCAGAACCCTGGAAAACGCAATTCCGCATTCGTCAGATCATGGATTCGAAATATAAAAACAAGATAGATGGACTTTGTGGAAATGATGATTGCGGGCAAATGTCTGCCTGGTATGTTCTTTCGGCCATGGGATTTTATCCGGTTTGTCCGGGTACCGATCAATATGTCCTGGGAGTTCCGTATTTCGAACAAATGACGGTAAGATTGGAAAATGGAAAGAAGCTATCCATAAAGGCTAAAAATTTCACTCCAAAAAATATCTATGTTCAATCGGTGTCATTAAATGGGAAAAACTTTCCAAAGGCTTATATCACTCAAAAAGAGATCGTAGATGGTGGTGACCTGGAATTTGTATTGGGAGCAAAACCTAACAAAAAAAGATTGTTTACTCAGGAACAAAGACCTTTCTCAATGACAAAATAAATTAATATGATTATCCGCTTGCTGTATTGTTAAGGTTAATTTCCACAGATTATTTTATAATGAAAGAAATTAAGAAAGAGATTGTCCACAGATTACAAAGATATAGACAGATTATTCTGGTTGATTATCTTCAATGTCTATAAACAAAGTAAATGTGAAATTGAAAAGAGAAAAAGGAGCGTTTGGTACTTTCCGATCAAGCGGACGGTACATTACGACCTGTCGGAAAATCACCGGCATTTTGGTAGAAAGGGTATTCTTGAACATATAGACTTTCATGAATACCTAAATATTATCATTTAAATTAATAAACTAACTAACCGACCTTAATACCATTTTTTTTATTCTCGTAAAATTATTTATGAAAAATTTAAAATCCTCCATTGTTTTTATTGCAGCAACCAGTTTGTTTTTTCTTTTTGGGTTTAGACCAGAAGAGACCTCTTCGGTTACACCTATTGTGTTAAGTGCATCCACCGTCTCGGGAAGTCAGATTGATTTGTCATGGACTTACGGGTTGGAGGATGGAGTTTCTTTTAAAATTGAAAGATCGAAGGACGGAAAAAAGTATTCTAAAATAGCACAGGTCAAAGGAACTAAACTTAGTTATACAAATTCAGGGCTTACTCCAGCAACAAAATATTATTACAGGGTAAGTGCTTTGAAATTAAAGAATAATCCTGTATTTTCAAATGTTGTAACCACATTTACTCATATCAGGGAGAATAAAAATGACTGGGCGGGATTTGTATTTCCGGAAGTTGATTTCGAAGATGATGCTACAGGGTTGGAGGGCTCTGCGATATTCCACAAAGCTATTCCGGATGTAACCCAAATGATGAAAAACCAATGTCTGGCAGTCTGCAAAGAACTTTATTCGGATAATAAAGACAAGAGGATTAATTTTACTTCCCTTCATTTGATATTGCAAAACGATCCAAAAGGAGTAGCCTCGAAATGGGGGGATTCAACAAGTATAACAATAGGTGTAAGTGCTCAATATGTTGCTTCTTTCTATCATAAAAACGGGAATAGCTACAACCTGTTGTTGAAAGAAATACAGGGTATACTTTCTCATGAAGGAACTCATGGATATCAGTATTCACCAAAAAACTGTGGTGAATATGATGGAAAATCAACGAATTGGGGATTAATAGAAGGTGAAGCTGATGGTGTACGTGCCGAAATTACCAACTGGACACCTGCCAGGTATCCTAAAAAAGGGCGAAACTGGAATTCTGGTTACGAAACAAGTGGATTTTTTATGTCCTGGTGCAAACAAACTAAAAAGCCAACTTTCCTTATTGAATTAAATCATGCTGCACGCGATATGGAAACTTTTACCTGGGAAGCTGCTTTCAAGCAAATCCTTGGCCAAAATGTACAAACTGTCTGGGATGAGTACCAAAACTCAATAGTATCGGCTTCAATAATTCAAAAAAAATAAAATATAGAAATAACAAATAAATACTACTACCAGATGAGAAATCGACTACTTTTTTTTATTCCTTTCTTATTGCTTTTATTTACGAACGCAAGTAGCATAAATCACCAAAAAAACGACTTTATTCCATCCAAAATTCTTAAATCAGTAAGCACTACCACCGGAAAAATTGAGGCCCTGGTGGTTTTGATTGAATTTGCTGATAGAGATGCGTTCTTTACCAGGGATGGAGTTGATAGTTTTTTCAATCAGGTAGGGTATAAAAAATACCACGACAATGGTTCCATTCATGATTACTGGGCAGCTGTATCGCAAGGACGTGTAAATGTACATACCAGTGTGTCGGCCACCTATTACAAAGCACCTAAGCCTTTTGCGTATTATGATACTGATGGCGGATCGGGTCATTGTGATGAACTCCTTGACTCTGCATTGAACTGGTTGGACAAGAAAGGTTTTGATTTCTCGACACTTACTGTTGATGCCAATAAGAATATAAAAGCACTAAGTTTTCAATTTGTCGGCAATTCCGGTGCAAATGGATTATGGGGTCATTCAAGCGGGCACGGTCGTACGTTTGATGGGGTGAATACATCTTCATATCAAATATCCGAGCTGGGAACGACTGAAATGCATTTGGGGGGTATTTGTCATGAACAGGGTCATATGCTTTTCGGGTGGCCGGATTCATATGATATTGATGGTTCGAATGGAGGATCGAATGGTTGCGGTAAATTCGATCTTATGGCCAGTGGAAATTCAGATAATAAAGGTGCACCAAGTGGTAATCCAATGCCCCCAAATCCATACTTCAGGTATCTGGCCGGATGGAATGATATGATTTTATTAAATAATTTACCGAATAATACAGTATTAAAAGTTATCGCCAATAGCTGGAACACTTATGTTTACCGTAATCCTGACCGGGCAGGAGAAATGTACATTATGGAAGCGCGTAAAAAGCCATTCAGAAATGTGGATATGCCAGGTGAAGGTGTACTTATCTGGCATATTGACAGTGTTATCCCAAACAATGCAAATCAACAACGTACAGAACAACAACACTATAAAATATCTGTTGTTCAGGCTGATAAGCTGTATCAGCTCGAAAATGGAGTGAATAACGGTGATACATTTGATTATTTTAAAGCAGGAAGTACGAATAGCCTGACTTATCCATTTTCCTGCTGGTGGAATACCGCTAGTTCAGGATTACAATTTAGAAATATCGGTGCGGTGAGTGATACCATTTCAGTCACTTATGGCAGCACAAGTGCAACAGACGTCGGGATTACTTCAATCCGTTCATCAGGGGGTTTCGTCAGTCCGTTGGGGTTGAGATATTACCCACTAAACACTTCACAGGTATTTCTGGCAACCCCCGTAAAAGGATTTGAAGTATCCGATTGTATTGTTGATGGAGTCTCGCAGGGAGCTGTTTCGAAATACATATTTACAGAAATCACTGCCCCGCACATTATTAGTTTTACATTTATTCATAAATCTGTTGCCTTGAAGGATATACTCAACGTGATTGATTACAGCTATTACGAAGGTACCTGGAGTTCTGTGCCTGATTTCAGTAAACTTACTGCTGTAAAAACCGGTACGATGAGTTCTCTTAGCCTGGCAATTCCCGGTCGAATAAACGATAATTTTGGGATACATTACTCTGGATATATTAAAGTACCTGCTGATGGTGAATATAATTTCTATATGACTGCCGATGATGGAGCACGATTCCTGATTGATGGTGTCCAGGTTGTTGCTAATCAATGTCAATCTGAAACATCAGGTAGCATACTGCTCCGTACAGGTTACCATCCATTTACCCTTGATTTTTTTGAAATCCAGGTAACAGAATCGCTTTCTCTGAAGTGGAGCAGTACCGGCTTTACCAAAAGAAATGTGTCCGGGTTAGTGAAAGGTACGATTGACACGAATACAGGAGTAGCCGACATTCTAAATAATAATGGAGCAACATTAGTGGTTACTTCAAGTGAATTTAAAATCAATTCTCCTGGAGAGACTGCCATTACTGTTGAAGTTTATAATCTTACCGGAATGCTTATTGAAAAACAAGCTTTGACTACTACCAACGGGTTGGCCAACATGTCAAATATAAATCTGAAAACGGGCTTATATTTCATTCGGGTAAATGCAGGGAATAAAACAATAATTCGTCAAAAATCAATTATCAGCAGAAACTAAATATTGGCTTAAAGGATAAGTTGGAACTATCGTAATGAATAACTTAACCCCTTCACCTACTCTCTAAAAAGTTACAGAGAGTATTGGTGAGGAAAGATAGGTGCAAGTGCTTTTTTATCTTAAAATAAAAGAAGCATCATCGTTTTTTACTTTGAATTATAAATTTTAAACTCTCTGAAATGAAATGAAAAATTTTCCTGATTTTCCTGATTATACTATCTTCAAATTGTTTTAGTCAAAGAGAACTTCCAGTAAAATGGAGCTTTGTTACTGTAAATAAAGAAAATCATGAAGCTGAATTGACCTTTACAGCAATCGTAAATGACGGTTGGCATATTTACTCTCAGTATATTGATTCCGGCGGTCCGATACCTACCTCATTTACATTTATTCCTGGCACAGATTATGATTTAGTAGGAAAAGTCATAGAACTGAATGATCCGGTACATGCTTTTGATAAGGCATTCGAAATGTATATTACCTTTTTTTCCACGAAGGTGGTTTTTGTCCAAAAAATCAAATATATTAAACAGGGTACTGTTATTAAAGGAATACTGAAATTTATGGCCTGTAATGGCGATCAGTGTATCCCTCCGGAAGAAGTGGAGTTTAACTTTAAAGTAAAATATAAAACTAAAACAGTACTTGAAATATACTAAATTCCAGCTTTTGACTGATGAATAAATAGTAAATGTATTCAGGTTGTACAATTCCTGCACATTTCGAATTGCTTTCTGTTTTTTAAAATGCTACCTCTAAATTCATAAGCTATAGCACTGTGCCAGCAATTCAAAAAAGGATTCATACGGATATTTCCAAAAGAATGTTGTGAAGATTTATCAAAACAGCAGGGCAATACTTCACCGTGGACATTGATCACACCTCCGCTCCATGATCTCCAGCAGCTGTTGGATTGACGTCCTTTTATCACAAACTTTCCGTTCTTTGTTCTTTTATAACGTGCATACCTGTTTACAGTTGTCAATAATTTATTACCATTTTCAAAATTATAAAGTTGAGCTGATTTAAAAGTTAAACGATCTGCACCCAGCGATTTTGTGAGTTGTTTCATTTCGTTCATTTGATGTTCATTGGATCTTAACACAAGAAATTGTATTTCAATGAACGGAGTAACCGATTTGAGTTTTTTTTTCCATTCAACTAACAACTTTATACCTTCAAGAGCTTTTTGTAGAGATCCACCAACCCGGTACGTTTCATAAACTTGTTGTGTGCTCCCGTCAATTGAAATAATGATCTTATCCAATCCGGAAAGCACAATTTCCCTGGCGTTTTTTTTAGTTAGAAATTGTCCATTTGTTGAAGTAGAGGTGTAAATACCGGCAAGGTGCGTGTATTGGATAAAATCAATAAATTGATTGTTCAGAAAGGGTTCTCCCTGAAAATATAAAATAACGTGTTGAAGCTTCGGTTTTAATTCATCGATTAATGTCTTGAATAATGGAAAATTAAATGAAGATTTGTCAGATTTTGAAATTCTTCCGATTCCAACAGGGCATTCAGGGCAATGTAAATTACAAAAGTCGGTTATTTCAACAGAAATAAAAAATGGATAAATATTCAGAACGTTATGTAAACGTGTCCCTGAAAACAAAAAAGATAGAATCAACTTTAAAAAGTTAATAACCTTAAAGATAGAAAGATAATGTAAGAAAATCAATAATTGTTCAATTTTATACAATAGTGGTTTCATTAAAATTAGGATAATAAACAAATGAACTAAAAAGTTGTTATAACAGTAATAGTGAGGTTTTTGAGTTTCTATTAACAAAAAATGTCAAAATCGTTTGCAAAGTAAGGTAAAATTCATTGAAAGATTGTATATTTGCCGTCTGAATAATCAAAAGTAGAAATTAAATAATTTATAATTAAAAAAACAACTTTATGAAAAAGCAATTATTTTTCGCGGTTTCGATGGTGTTTGCGTTAGTCTTCAGTTCTTGTAGCAAAGACTTGACCGCATTAGATCCTAGCTTATTTAAATGTAATCCAAGCCCACTTGAAGTAAAAGGTGGAAAAGTAGATGCTACAGTTACCGGTACATTCCCGGTTAAGTATTTTAATAAACGGGCAGTCCTGACAGTGACTCCGGTTTTAAAATTCGAAGGAAAAGAAGTTAAAGGAACTCCTGTTGTATTTCAGGGCGAAAAAGTAAAAGGAAATGACAAAACTATTGATTACAAAGCTGGCGGAAATTATTCAGTGAAAGCTTCTTTTGATTATGTCCCTGAAATGGCTAAATCAGAATTGTATCTTCAATTTAGTGTGGTTCAAAAAAAGAAAACATACCAGATTCCTGAAGTAAAAGTTGCTGATGGTGTTATTGCAACATCTCAACTGGTTTCAACCAATGAATCGGAAATGACAGCTGTTATTATTCCTGATAAATTTCAACGGGTTATTCAACAACAACAGGAAGCAGACATTATGTTCCTGATTCAACAATCGAAACTTCGCAAAACTGAAACCAGTTCTGCTGACATGGTTTCATTGACCAAGAAAATTAAAGAAGCTAAAGAAACTCCAAATCAACAAGTATCAGCATTTGATTTATCGGCTTATGCTTCTCCTGATGGACCGCTGAAATTGAATACAAATTTAGCTGAAAGCCGTGAAAAAGTAACGGTAGACTTCATGAACAAACAGTTGAAAAAACTGAAAACAAGCGTGAAAATTGATTCTAAATTTACTCCTGAAGATTGGGCTGGTTTCCAGGCTTTAATGGAAAAATCGAATATCCAGGATAAGGAAGTAATTCTACGAGTGTTGACAATGTATACCGATCCTGAAGAACGTAATCGTCAGATTAGAAACCTTTCAGTTGCTTTCAAACAAATTGCAGAAGAAATACTACCTCAATTACGTCGTTCAAAATTGAAACTGACGGTTGATGTAACCGGTAAAGCTGATTCGGTTATTTCGAAAATTGCGAAAGAAGATCCTTCTAAACTAAATGTTGAAGAATTGCTTTATGCTGCTACATTGACTACTGATTTAGGCGAAAAGGCAGTTATCTATCAAAAAGTTACCGAACTTTATCCAACTGATATCCGTGGTTTTAATAACTTAGGTGCGGTGAAATTCCAACAGGGTAATGTAGATGATGCTTCGCGTTATTTTGCAAAAGCATTGGAAATTGAACCAGCAAATGCTGACGTTAATTACAATGCCGGATTAACTTCCTTAGCTAAGGGTGATGTAACGAAAGCAGAAGAATACTTCGGTAAAGCTGCCGGTACAACTGGTAATTTAGGTCAGGCTTTGGGAACTGTTTATATTATAAAAGGCGATTATTCAAAAGCTAAAACCTATTTTGGTTCTACAGCTTCAAATAACGCTGCTATCGTACAAATACTGAATGCTGATTATAGTGGTGCCCGCACAACATTATCTGCTGTTGCTCATCCAAATGCATTAACAGCATATCTTGGTGCTATTATCGGAGCACGTACAAACGACCGTGATGCAGTTTTCAGTAACCTGAAAATAGCAGTTAAACTTGATGGTTCATATGCTCAAAAAGCAGTTAAAGATATCGAGTTCTCGAAATTTGCTACTGATGAAACATTTCTTTCAATCGTAAAATAATTGATAGATTAAAAATATAAAGAAGTCCGGTGCATATTTTGTTCCGGACTTCTTTGTGTATATAAAATACTTTGATCTATCTTTTTATTCTCACTCAATCAGTCAAATAGGAATGAATTTAAGTAGTTTTTTTTACATTAATATACCCTTAAAAAATATGATTTAGCAGTATGATTGGACTACACTCCCTTGGCAGCTTATCTAGTCAGGCAATAATTAGTAATTTATCTGGATATAAATTGATACTATCCGGAAAATGTATATAACCCTATACGACGGTATTAATAGTAATCTGTTTCATTTTTTTTGCAGACTTAGAATTTCAGACAAATGAAGTGGGAAATAACGGAGTAATGAGTTCGTAGAATGTAACGAATTCGAAGTTTATGAAAATAATTTGTTAACCCTAATACTCTTCTTTACAGATTATTTCAGCCTTTATGGGATTATTTTGTAGGATATATTTATTATTGCGTCTCCTGAATAATATAAAAGTACTGTTTTAAAGAGTAATAATATAAGGTGATTTCTATTTTGTAATATGTATATGCCATAAATACAGTATATTAAATTCAAAATAAGGCAAGATGCATCAATGGGAAAATCATTTGTTAGTTTTAATGAACATTATAAGTTATTATTCAAAACAACATTTTCATTTACGGGCATTTAACTGTATCTTTGTGACCATTATAAAATTTTAAAATAATTGAACTACAGAATGCAGGAAAACGAACAAATTGTAAATAAAATTGTTGAAGGTATACAGGAACGAAAGGGAAAAAATATCGTAGTTGTTAATCTTCAAAAATTACACGAAGCTCCTTGTAGCTATTTTGTAATCTGTGAAGGTGATTCCAATGTACATGTGAATGCCATTGCACAATCTGTTAAGGAATGGGTACGTGAACAAATTCAGGTTAAACCTTACGCTACAGATGGCTTTCAAAATTGCGAATGGATTGCAATGGATTATGGTCAAATAATTGTACATGTATTTCAACGTTCAACAAGGGCATTTTACGACATCGAACATTTGTGGTCCGACGCCGATTTGAAGAAATTGGAGGATATACTCTAATTTTTTTTTGATGAATAAACTCAATTAAAAACCAGGAAATTAGTTTTTTGTTTTAATAAATATAAATAACAAGATAATAATAGGAATATAATGGAAAATAAAACCCCGAATCAAACTCCGATAAAACCAACGGGTAAATTCCCTAAATTTAATATTTCGTGGATATATGGTATTATCATATTATTTCTGCTTGGTTCATATTTTTTTAATGAGAATACACCAACTAAAGAAGTCCCTTTTACCACTTTCAAAGAATATGTTAAACAAGGAATGATTTCGAAAATCAGTGTGTATAATTCGAAAAATTCTATTGAAGCACAGTTGGTTGATTATTCCAAGATTTCAACTGATACAGCAGCTCTGAATAAAGCTTTTGGTGATAAATACAGACTCCTGTCATTAAGCCCAAAAATTCTGAAGGATTCGTTGACTAAAAAAGATACGAAAACACTGAAGTCTGTTTATGGTGAAAAATTTGAAACGTACTCAAAAGACCGGATGATTACTGTTAGTGTTCCTTCCGAAGAATTTTCAAGATTTATTCAAACTGCAGAAGATAAGTTTGGTTACAAGGGAGGAGTGGAATATAAAGAAAGTAGAAACTATTTTGATGTTTTCCTTTATAGTATTTTGCCATTTCTGTTGTTGATTCTTTTCTTTGTGTTTATGAATCGTCGAATGTCAGGACAAATGGGTGGAGGCTCAGGGGGTGGCATATTCAATGTAGGCAAATCAAAAGCCCAACTGTTTGATAAAGGGGATACTACGAATAAAATCACGTTTAAAGATGTAGCCGGGCTTGCAGAAGCTAAACAGGAAATTGAGGAAATTGTAGCCTTTCTTAAAAATCCGGGGAAATATACCGAATTAGGTGGAAAGATTCCTAAGGGCGCCTTACTGGTAGGCCCTCCGGGAACAGGAAAAACTTTACTTGCAAAAGCAGTTGCTGGAGAAGCTGATGTACCATTTTTCTCCATGTCAGGTTCAGATTTTGTAGAAATGTTTGTTGGCGTTGGTGCATCCCGTGTTCGTGATTTGTTCCGTCAGGCAAAAGAAAAAGCCCCTTGCATTATCTTTATTGATGAAATAGATGCTGTCGGCCGTGCCCGTGGTAAAAACCCAAATATGGGTAGCAATGATGAACGCGAAAACACCCTGAATCAATTGCTGACCGAAATGGATGGATTTGGTTCGAATAGTGGCGTTATTATTTTAGCAGCAACCAATAGAGCCGATATCCTTGATAAAGCATTATTACGTGCCGGACGTTTCGACCGTCAGATTCATGTCGATCTGCCGGATGTAAATGAACGGAAACAAATTTTAAATGTTCATCTTCGTCCAATTAAAATAAATGAAACTGTTGATGTGAATTTCTTATCACGACAAACTCCAGGTTTTTCAGGTGCTGATATTGCAAATGTATGTAACGAAGCCGCTTTGATTGCCGCCCGTAAAAACAAATCATTTGTTGAAAAACAGGATTTTTTAGATGCTGTTGATAGAATTGTTGGTGGATTGGAAAAGAAAACAAAAATTACTACCATAGCTGAAAAGAAATCAATTGCCTATCACGAAGCCGGACATGCTACAATCAGCTGGATGTTGGAATATGCTAATCCTCTTGTTAAAGTGACTATTGTACCTCGAGGGGAAGCATTGGGAGCAGCCTGGTATCTGCCTGAAGAACGCCAACTGACAAATAGGGAACATATGTTGGACGAAATGTGCTCAACACTTGGTGGACGTGCAGCCGAAGAAGTTTTCCTGCATCAAATGTCAACCGGTGCTATCAATGATCTGGAACGTGTTACTAAAAGAGCGTATGCTATGGTTGCATATTTCGGAATGAGTGATAAATTAGCGAATATGAGTTATTATGATTCTACAGGTAATTCTGATTACGGATTTACAAAACCATATAGTGAAAAAACAGCTGAATTAATTGATTCAGAAGCAAAATCTATAGTTGCAGTAGAATTTGAACGTGCTAAAAAAATATTAGTTGATAATGCTGCTAAACATAATACTCTGGCAGAATTATTAATTGAAAAAGAAGTCATCTTTGCAGAAGATCTTGAAAAAATATTTGGTAAACGTCCATGGACTTCCAGAAATGATGAGTTAATGGCTCAAAATGAAGAATCTGAAAAACTGGAAAATGCAAAGTCTGATAAAACGGAATTAACAGAAAAAGTTGCTGTAGAAAAAAGTGAAGAAAATGCCGGTTAATTCTTCCCGTGAAAGCATTTTACATCTAATATCAGTCGCCCGTGAAAAGCGTCAGTTATTAGATGATATGATACATGAAAATCCTAATGATATTTATAAGTCAATTTTACCGGATCCTGTAACATGCTTCAAGAATGAATTGGAATTGATAAATGGAAAATGTATTGTTTGTGAAAATGAAAATGATCTGTATTTGAAACTCCATTCATTTGTACTTCAAAATAATTTCCCTTATATTTTTTGTCGCGATTCATATATTTCGAATCAACTTAAAGTCCATAATATCCCGTTTTCGAAAAATGATACCGATTTCGAAAATATGCAGGCAGGAATAACAGGTTGTGAATTCCTGATAGCACGGACCGGAAGTGTCATTGTATCATCATCCTCTGAATCGGGAAGACAAATGAATGTCTTTCCTCCCGTACATATTATTCTGGCTCATGTTTCACAGCTCATTGATTTTCCGGAAGAAGCTTTTTCTGAAATTCAGAATAAATATGCTGAGGGGTTGCCATCTACCATTTCCACTATTACCGGTCCAAGCCGCACTGCTGATATTGAAAAAACACTGGTTTTGGGTGCCCATGGTCCAAAAGAATTTTTGGTTTTTCTATGCAAAGAATAAAGTTTTGCTACCTTTGTATTGATTTTATTCTCATCCACAAAATTTGAAATCATTAAATTTAAAAATTGATATGTTTTTTCTCTGTATTTTCTGATAAATAAAAAATTAAATTCAGAAAATATGCATATGTATATCCATCAAAATAAATCCATGAAACAATTTAATTTAGTACTTCTTATATTGATATCAGTGGTTACTTTTTTCTCATGTACTCCTATCTACAAATGTGGAGAACCAAAGCCTGCTAATAAATTATTTTTACCAAAGATTGTTCTTACCGTCATCCGTGAGCGTGATTCTTTATGTACTACATTGTCTGAAAGAGAAGTCGAAGTATATAATCTGAGGAAAGATACTGCAACCCTAAATAATGATATAAAGAATCTTGGAAAAAAATATGATAATTTGACGAATGACAAATTATCACAATCAGAACAGTTTAGTGCAGCATTGAAAAAGAAATCGAATGAATTAAAGTTGAAATCAGATGAACTTATAATAAAGGAGAAACTTTTACTCGATAGAGAGAATGCATTAAATGACCTGAAAAAAGTTGTTGCCCGTCAGGATTCAATTACAAATCGTTTGAATAAAATACTTCATGATGCACTATTAGGCTTTAAATCCGATGAGTTGTCAGTAGAAATAAAAAACGGGAAAGTATATGTTTCAATGTCCGATAAATTACTCTTTAAATCAGGTAGTGCAGCTATTGAAACGAAGGGTATTGAAGCCATTAAAGTGTTGGCAGATGTACTCAACAAAAACAATGATATTGACATATTGGTAGAAGGTCATACCGATGCTATTCCTATTAAAACAGCCCAATACCACGACAATTGGGATTTAAGTGCCGCACGGGCCATTTCAATTGTAAGGATATTGACGGTTGAATATAATATCACACCAACACGACTTACTGCATCCGGTAAAGGCGAATTTTCACCAAAAGCGACAAATACTACTCCTGAGGGAAGAGCCAGTAATAGAAGAACTGAAATAATTTTATCACCAAAACTGGATGAACTGATGAAACTCCTTAAAACAAATTAAGGAAAAGCAAATTTAGAATTTTTGTATTGTTGACGAATCTGTAATTACAGATAAAAATGCACACAAGTGATTTGAAAGCTGTGGATAAGAGACTGTTAAAAAAAAACAGAAGCCGGATTTTATTTATTTTACTTAATACTTTTTAAAACATATGAATAACTTTGTGAAACGATCTTTGAGTGGATTTTTATTTGTTACAATAATCGTCAGTTCTATTTTACTAAGTCGCTTTACTTTTGCACCTGTTTTTGCAATTATTTGCGGATGGGCTGTTTTTGAATTTCATAAAATATCAAACCTGCAAAAAGATATAAAGGTAAATCCATGGATTGGGTTGATTGCTTCTGTAATGCTTTTCCTTTGTTCATACTTATACGCTTCGGGAGTATCCCATTATAATGTTTATTCTTTCTATGGTTTATACATTATATTGGTTTTAATCTTTGAATTGTATCAGCAGAAAGCAAATCCACTTCATAATTGGGCATACTTCATATTGGGTCAGGTTTTTATTGCTTTACCGTTTTCTTTATTAAATTATATCCTTTTTATTGATAAATGGCAACCTATGCTTCTACTGGCAGTTTTTGCCACAATTTGGGTTAATGATACCGGAGCATATCTGACTGGTGTTACTTTTGGAAAACATCGTATGTTCGAACGAATCTCACCTAAAAAGTCGTGGGAAGGTTTTGTTGGAGGTGCTGTTTCTGCATTTATTTCAGGGTATATATTCTCTTTATATATCCCTCAGATAAGCTTATTGAACTGGCTTATTTTCTCTGAAATAATTGTTGTGTTCGGTACTTTTGGAGATCTGATTGAATCTTTGATGAAACGAACTCTCGGAGTGAAGGATTCCGGTACGGTAATTCCCGGACATGGTGGCTTACTGGATCGTTTTGATAGCATGCTTTTAGCTGCTCCTGTTATTTTTATTTATTTGAGTTTTTTGTTTGATCAGATCGTTAAAACAAAAAATTGATTTGTTGGAAAAAGTATTCATCTTTTTTAATTTGTATAGACATGGAATATGATTTTGAAGAAATAAGATGTTATAGGAACGAAGAAGTACATGATGTATTGGAACGCCTATGCAACGAGAAGCAATTTATGAAGGTGATGAGTACAATCTATCCCCTTCTGCCGAAAGAAGTCATTAAACAAAGGCTAATGAGCTTCAGATCGAATTATTCTTTTCAAAAGGATATTGTTTATCCCTTTTTACAATATTTGGAGGCAAATATGACATTGGGTATAAAACTTAATGGACTTGAAAAAATTGATATCGATAGT
>Ga0302285_10000316_pt1 | contig 27501 bp, 15 predicted proteins | sample III_Fen_E2_2_FD_200455 | JGI IMG/M metagenome (GOLD analysis project Ga0302285, IMG submission 200455) | Peat permafrost microbial communities from Stordalen Mire near Abisko, Sweden - III_Fen_E2_2 | ecosystem: Environmental > Terrestrial > Soil > Wetlands > Permafrost | place: Sweden: Abisko... | reverse complement strand
TGTAATAGCCGCATAAGACCGTCTTGGTTCATAGTACATCATGCCGGTTTGAGTTGTAGTATCACTATTAGAAAACATCCAGAAACTATTCCCATAATCGGCAAAATTATACGCTTTTGATGTACGGTAATAAAGGCCAATAGAATAATCGCCACTAAGACCATAAATTAACTTACCGAAAGTATCTTGACTTCCCAGATCTAAATAACCGTTATTTGAACCCACATCCAATACATTGTACTGGGTTGTTGTACCTATAGTCTTTATTTTGGCACTCCTGTAACAAGTGGCAATATAACCATTACCAGAAGCATCTCCTACTGTTATAACTCCATCATTTATATGAACACTGTCTGTTACGAAATTCCACTCTGCCAAAGCATCCGTGGCTGGATTCAAAGCTTGAACCACTACCGAGAATGACGTTACAAGAGTGTCCGTTGCATTTGCACGAAGAATTGCAGTCAAAATAACAGTTGAATTGTATCTATCAGGTCGATTAACAACACCGGTTTCAGATACAACATCTGGACTTGAAGAGCTCCAGGATACAGTCACGCCATTACTACCCATCGTAGTTGGCAATGTTAAATTTTCAGTGACACTCGTTGCTGAATCACCTTCAACATAACCAATAGCCAAGGCATGATATTGGGTAATAAGGTCAGCAGAACGTCCAATTAAGCTCAGAATATCATCATTGCTTAAAGCCCTTGTATAAAAGCGGAAATCATCCACAACACCATTAAGAGTCGGATCTGACCATTGAGATTTTCCAATATAATTCAGAGTTGTAGCAAATGAATCAGGCGTAATTGTTACAGCCGCATTCTCGCCTTGAAGTATTCCGTTTATATACATCTTAACGTCACCAATCCCTTTCGTAGCGTTATAAGCACCAGTTACAGCCACGTGTGTCCACACGCCAATAGGAAAAGCAGTAGGGCCATTAACCGCTTGCTCACTCCCGCCGTTGTTCTTAAATGCAAAACGCGGAACAGAACCATTTGAAGGAGCTAAGAACATATAAGAGGATGTTCCTGTTCCAAAATCAAAAATACGTCCCCAGGTTGTGAGATTTTCCACATTCACCCAAGATGCAATGGTAAAGTCAGACACCCCATCTGTAATACCGGTCGGAAGTAACAGATAATTAGCGACATTCTTCATGGTAACGCCATTGCCATCCGGAAGTCCAATTGTATCTGCAGCAGCACCTTCCATGGTTGCGTCCAGTCCATTGCCGGTTACATCTGGCACCGTTGTACCAGCATCATTGTCAAAAGTATAATGTATCTTCAAACCCGAAGATATATCCTGCGCACGCAAGTACATACTGGCAAACAATGCTGTCATAATTAGAAAGAAGGAAAGTTTCTTTTTCATAAAAAAATTAATTTTAAGGTTGAAAAATTAAGGTTGAAAATTAAAATAAAAAAACAATATTAAAAAGTATGAACCCTAAGGTAATCCCCAGCCCCTGATATTATATCAAGGGGTGGGGATTTTACCCAAGTGATTAAATAAATCACGCTGTAAAAATATAATTTATTTCAATAATCTCACTATAAAATCTATTTTATTTCAGCGGAAGGTACCAATTACTTTCATTCAGCAGTTTAGAATATAAAGTACCATTCAATGAGCCAGAACGGTTAGCAACTCGTTTTGCCAGGTAATCAGGCTCACCGCGGCGAAGCGCTATACGCATCAAGTCATAATAGCGATATCCTTCAAAAGAAGTTTCAAGAGCCATTTCATCACAAATCAAATCTTCAACTTTCGTAATTACAGAATCCTGAGTACTTGCAACAGGCAGCGTATAATATTGGTTGGCTTCAGTATAACCACAACCACGTGAATGAAGACCAAGTGTGTTGTCTGCAGTAAAGTAATTCTCATTAAATGTAAAAAGCGAACCCGATTTAGCTGTTTCAGCTGTATCTACATAATTTACAATATTGGAACTAATCAAACCATATTTTAACACAGCAAAAGCAGCACTCGGAAAGCCAGCCCGGTTAAGAGCTTCGGCATAGCGTAGATAAACCAGACCAGTACGGTACAGACTGACATTATTGGTCTCAAATTTACTAATATCTTGAAGATTGGTAGAATATTTCGAAGAAGATTGACTGACCGTTTGTTTTGTATATACAGTAGCAAGACGCAAATCACCATACTCTAAATCATTGGTAAGCCCACTGGTTGGAGCATATACAGTATCAAGCTGTGTTCCATTTGTATAGACCAGACAGTTAACCTGAGAGGCCGATAACTGCTTTAATGCTACGGAAGGAGTAACCTGAAAATAATCATTGTTATCCGTCGTTGAGTTGTAAATGTTTGGTAAATCACTTGTCGTTCCACTATATGCCGTTGAATCCATAGGGATATAGGTAATCACCTCATCACTTGGATCATTTGCATTTCGGGAACCACGCCCACTACCAAGCCACTCCTCAATTCCTTTAAAATCACTGGATTGCCAGGCTAACCTATTGAAACCAACAGCCATTGGATCATTCACATTTGACAAATAGTCATGATAATATTGCGCAGACTCTTTATAACGTCCAGCCCACAGACAAAGATCGCCCAAAAGCATTCTCACAGGAATAAAGAACCGAGTAGAGTTCCATCCGTTTATCGTTCCGTAAGAAGGCAAATCTGTGTCTATGTATGGCTTTAAGTCATCAATAAAATAATTGCAGATATCCGTAATACCATACATTGGATAAGTCTTATTAGCTTGCGCTTCTGTCAGTATCGGTTCCGTATAAAAGGGCACTTTACCATAAATCTGAGCCAACTGAAGATAGGTCCAGGCACGATAAGCTTTAATAACCGCATATTCTTTTATAAACACGCTCTTATTTCGCTTTTTCAGGGTTGTGTCTGCATTTGCCAAAAAATAATTACAATTATTTATAATAGCATAATAATCTTTGGGAGAATTATAAACATTCGTAGCCGTATCTGCAACGGTAAAATTGGCAAGTTGCTGCAAAGCTTCGGAAGCACTTGATGTAACCTGTACCAGATCACCACGTAATTCACCAAGGAGAACGGTACGGTCAGCAATCGTCTGCATTTTGTTTACAATACCGATAACAGAATAAACTGTATCCATAGCAGAATTAAGTTTGTTTTGGTCTGCATACATCACTAAATTAGAATCAGTCTTCAGCATGTCTTCGCATGAGCAGGTAATTCCCAACAGTGACACTAACATACAAATCCGTATTATTGATTTCGTTTTCATTATCTAACGTCGTTTAAAGATTAATCTTGAGACCTACTGAGAAATTGCGTCCCTGCGAAAGCAGCCCGCGGTCGATACCCTGACTCAACACATCATTGCTTAAGGAGAATTCTGGATCACTTCCCAAATACTTGGTAAATGTAAGCAAATTTTCCGCAGAGCACCAAAGCGTTATACTTTGAAGATAGGTTGAATGAAAAGGTAGGTTGTAGCTCAGTGTTACTGTTTTCAAGCGCAAATAGGAACCGTCCTCAATCCAACGGTCTGAGAATCTGCTGTTGCCCATCTCATCCAGATAAGATATTTTCGGAACATTGGTTTCTTGTCCTTCATACACCCAGCGATTTTTCAATGCAGTGGTCTGATTGTAGAAATAGCTTCCGCTCTCAAGAATAGATCGCTCATAGTTATAAACATCATTGCCAACTGAATAGTTAAAAACAACATTTAGGCCAACCCGCTTATAATTAAGGTGTGCGAAAATGTTACCATAGTATTTTGGATTAGGATCACCAATAATACACCGGTCATTATCGTTAATAACTTTGTTATTGTCCTTATCAACAAATTTCACATCACCTGCACTGAAATACTCTTTGGCACCTGTGGAGCTCACCATATAATAACCATCTTTCTCTGCAGCATCAGTCGTAGAATACACCCCATTTGTTTTGTACCCATAGAAAACACCGACTGGAGAGCCAACCTGAGTAAGAACATTTGCACCATAAATTGTCGTAGAGAAAGAAGCATTATTGTCAGGTAAAGAAGTAATTTCATTCTTATAATGTGCGACAGAAAAGCCCATTTCAAATTTCAGGTTTTTGAGATTTAAAACCTTGCCATTCAAGGAAAGGTCATAACCCGAATTTTTAAGTGAACCATCATTGCTCCAGTTTTTATCTAGCCCACTTACATATGCCAGCTCCTTTAAAGTAACCAGATTGTTTGTATGGCTCGAAAAGACGTTTGCCTGAACAGAAAGTCTGTCATGAAGCATGTTCATGTTAAGCCCGCCGGTAAGGCGTTTGGTTGTTTCCCATTGCAATGTGGTATTGCCGATATTGGCAATAGAAAGGCCGTCAACGGCAGACAAAATTTTGGTTGCAGTAAAATAAGTTTTGGATGCAGTATAGTCAAGGTCGTCATTCCCTGAAAGATCATAACCCAAATTAAGTTTCAGAGAATTGACAATATCATTTGACTTAAACCATGGTTCAGATGACATTACCCATGCACCTTGCACGGATGGGAATAGACCCCACGGAACATTAAACAACTTAATTCCGTCTTTCACATCCTGTCCAAAACGTGAAGAGGCTTCCATACTGACACCTCCACTCAGAAAGTATTTTTCTTTGTAATTATAATCCGCAGTTCCATAATAAGTAAATGTCTTGCTCTTATCATCTACACCTGTAATCTTTTTATATAAAAGGCTTGTAGACATATTAGGGGTCTTGTCGTTACCGGTATTATATCCGGCCATTCTATTCAGGCTATACAGACTATTTACATAACGCAGGCCTCCAAAAACATAAAAGGAATTTGCACCGGATAATTTTTTCCAGTCTAAACGTGTGTCACTATAAAATATATTCTGCCGCGCAGCCTGGGATTCAGCCACATTTGAAACTGTTCCAACGTTTTCTACGACGAACAAAGGCACACCTGAAACCGGGATATAATAGTTCTCATTGGTATTGGTCAATGAGTAACTAAAATGTTCGCTTAATGAAAGGTTTCCATTGATTTTATACTTCGGTGTAATAGCTAGATTGACCATACGATTGCCGAATGCATTTTTATTCTGTGCTTCACCATAAGAAAGAAGACTTGAGGGATTGGCCAAAGATGCATCCGTTCCAAGCACTTGATCAAGATAGTCATCAGCATCAGCAAGAAAAGACGAAAGATGCCCTTTTGTATCATAGGTATAAGGACTCAGGAAAGGAGCTTTAATAAGACTCAAAAAACCCGGTGAAGTTATGGTACCTTTAGTCACATCACTGGAAACTCCATCATCACGCAAATCACGGTTAACATCGCTAAATAATGCATCAAAACGAATGGTCGTTCTACTACTCAAAACGATATCTGAATTAAGCCGGATATTAAAACGGGTATAATCATTGTCTTTTAAATTACTGTTGGCATCTGTATATCCGACTGAAAGAGAATAACTTGCCACTTCATCACCACCTTGTACTGAAATTCCATAATTTTGAAGAAAGGTATTCTTGTACGTTTCTTTTGTCCAATCTGTATTATTATGATACGTATTATAATAATAGTAGGAAGGGTCACTTTCTAAAAATTTATAATTAGACAAGTCTGTACCAGTTGAACCAAGAAGCTCGGAAACATAAGTACGATAGTCCGACGCACCCATCATATCAGGTAATTTCGGTATTAGCTCATAACTTCCACTCAACGAAAAATCAATCTTGGTAGCCATACTCTTGTTTCGCTTGGTATCAATAAGTATGACGCCATTGGCACCATTGGCGCCATAAATCGCCGTACCATTTTTCAGGACATCTATTTTCTCAATATCATCAACATTAATGTTTGTCAGTAAATTATTATAATACCCGTCATGAAGCATTGTCCGGTCATATTGCATATCCATCAGCACACCATCCAGCACAATTAAGGGTTGGGCATTGATTTTTAGCGAGTTCAAACCATTCATAAACATAACACCTCCGATTCCCGGCTGTCCCGAACGCATAATGGTATGAACATCCGCACCCAAATTTGACTGGATTTGTTTGTCAATACTTAAATCAGCATTATTATCAAATTGAGCAGCAGTTTTATTTGACGTTGCTGTCGTTTTATCATTGTAGTTAGATGTAAAAGCATCAGAATAAAGAGACGCATTAACATCTTTAGAGCGACCATTTATGGCACATTGAGATAAATTGAAACCCTCAACTGACATCGTCAGCGAAGTTATAAACTCAGGGACACGAATGGTATAGGAACCATCATCGCCGGTCATCGCAGCATACTTGCTATTGCCGTAAGCCAGAACATGAACACCTACCAATGGTTTGCCCGTAGTAGCATCGGTTACTATACCAGATACATCCTTCGAAGGATATTCCTTAGAGACTTTATTTATCCCATGCCGCTGGATAGAATGCTTATTCTGTGCCATTATGGGGGAAGCACACAGTATTGACAAGCCAAGCAGAGCAAACACACGCATATTATACATAGGTTTTCTGTATGATTGAATATTGTTCATTACTTTAATCATTTATTTGCTACATTAGGTTTAAGATAGATGCAATCAATATATATCTCTCTGGAATACGTTTTTTGATCAGCAGTTGACATATCGCAGGTCAATTTCAATGATACCGTTGCTGTTTGCTGACCGTAATTGCATGTTGGAAAAGAAAAAGTACAAAGCTTAACAGTGTCTACACGATATGCATTATTCGTAAAATCAGTATTATTTAAATTGTAATTATTACAAGTAATACTTTGCTTAGTACCACTCACATCATAATACGACAATGAAGCCAGGAACTTATTTGGTTTAAAGTCTGTTGTTTTGGCGTTAAATACCGATTTTGGCAACAATACAATACAAACATCATAAGTACCGGATAAAGTATTCGGAATACTAAACGTTGCCACCCATTTGGCTGAAGTTGTTTTAGGCACAATATCAAGATAACCCTGGCCAGATATACTATCTGCAGTTATATTACGAGTGTTCGCAGTGGCCAAAACAAGACTCGTAAGGTTTGATGTGCGCTCAGCTTCAACTTTGATCGGTGCAAAAAATACATTTTGAATATTTAATGGCCATTTAGTTATTTTATAGATGGTGCCATTGCCACACGAAAGACTGTCGAATACCGTTGAAAAAATACCATCAGAAGCATACGGATGGTAGAAAACATGCATAGTCGGATCCGATGAATATTGGGTCGACATCGATGAATATTGGGTCGACATCGATGAATATTGGGTCGACATTAATGAATCCTTGGGAGACGGCTGAGTTTTTGCATTAAAAATCAAATCTTCCAACAAAGAATGATTTGTATAGTAACTCTGCAAGGAATCTTTACCTAAAACATAAGCATAATTGAAATAGCTGGAAACCGTTGTATAAGCATCATTCCATGCGGTTTTTGTAGGTGCAAGCAGCCAGTATGTACTGTCATTTGAATCAATAGGTCCAAAATCATCCAATAACATATTGTATGTATTCATAACAGAATCAACATAAACTGTTTGTCCATCAACTATTCCCGACGGGACAGAACTCGAAATATCAAGTGTCTTTGTTTCGTAAGCTTTAAGAAAATCTCCGATAGGGCTAAATTCGTTAATCTCTGTCAATGCCTCATAGATATTATAAGAGAAAGGAAGCTGACTGGAAATTATATGAAGAATACCGTTCTTGGAAACAAGGTTTGACGAATCTATTTTAACACCGCCCATCGTAGTTGGAGTCAATTGTTCCTTTTTCTGATTAAGCATCTCAACCGACTTGTTGACACCAGCACCTACAGAGTAAGGATAACGGGCTATATGATTCTTAACAAAATGCTTTGCAACGGCAAAATTGCCATCGGTTGTCTGACACAATGCTAAAAGGGAATCTTTATCAAATGTCCCATTAACTGGAGCCCAAACCGTAAAGGATTGATCTTCATTTAGTAGGTCAGAATAACTGACAGAAGTTTGTTTAGTTTCCCTAAACACCTTAACACTGTCAAGTACTTCCTTGAAATCGCTCAAATTGTTGTCACTTTCAATTCTAGCTAAAAGTGTCTGGTTAGATCCCGATGTTGAACTTGTTTTATAGTGAGCATCCCATGTGTCACTGCAAGAATAAAATGCGATCAGCAAGAAAGTACTAACTACTGCTGCGCCTGTAAATTTGAATAATAGCTTGTTCATATTTTTCATTTCCTGTTAATTCATTAATGAATGTCTTCTCCCACCTCACTGTCATAAACACTCTTTGGACACAACTCCATATAATCAAAGGCAAATTCAGCCTTAGGGTTATCCAGAACCTGCTTGAAACGCAAATAGTGTGTTTCATTTGAGGAAAAAACTCTAGTGGTCAATATACGACGGAAACACTGAGACTCTGATCTAAAAACATAATAACCACCCCACGCATACTTACGCATTGAATCTCCACCTTTCATATATCCCCGGTTACGCAATGCCTTGTCTTCAGCTTTATCTGCCGAGGAAGCTCCCAAATTCGTATCTGCAACCCAGCCAATAGAAGGATCAGTTGAACCTACACGTAAATCAAGCGGAATTCCACAAGGAGAATTATCGAAATAAACCTGTACAACTCCACGCGTAGACATGGCACAATATCCCAAACGAACTTCATAAGTTCCTTCAGGCACCGGCGGCAACTTGAAAGTAAAGTCATACTGACCCAATAAAACAATCTCATCTCCCTGATAACAATCAAAATCAGCATGGCGATTGCGACAAGAAACAAAAGTCTGGTTGGTAAATGTCCAGTCTTTAAGTGATCCGTTTTTAAAGGCTGTACAAGTCGCCGTACCGTCTCTGCCCCTTGCACCACTGGTCATAAAATCGGACGACAATGTTGTAGCATCAAAACGAAAACGGCAATTGAAAACAACATCTCGTGTATTTGTACTGTAAGTCAAAATATCATCAATATAATGATAAATGCCATTTAATGCACTCTGATCGACGTTTGATTCAGAAGGGGCCCATACCCTGACACCCTTAAGCGAATAGGCAGAACCTACACCCTTGCGATTTAAAAACAGGCCATCTGCAGGAGCACTGCATTGAACAACAGTGAACGGACACATCGTCTCATAAATATCTGTCGCATCCATTGCCGAAGAAACCTGCATATATGTCTTAATTGAGCCGGAAACCGTTAAATCATTATAATTGCCAAGACGGTCAAGTATATGATAAGCAATAAATCGGTTTAAAGGATTCCTGCGGTTTCTAATGTCATTGTCATATTTACCGGCATCTTCAGGATAAGTAGCATCATAGACAGATTTCGCATATGCTGTCAGTTCTTTCAAATTTGTTATGCCATTTGCACGAAATACCTTATCCGGTTCAGTAAAGACTGTATACTTAAAATATCGTTTTGCAGTGTAATAACCCGTCTCATTTTCATTTCCCGTATGATAAGGAATACCATCGATAACCGAATCTTCGCTGCATGAATAGTTCGCATCTATATAATATTTACTAAGCGTATCAGCCAATCCGGTCGCAACAAAAGCACTGTCAAACAACGAAATTGTGGAATCCTTCTCCATCAAATCGGGCAACATATCATTACTTGTTGACAGAACCTTATCAATCGTTTGGACAACACCATTCGTCACCGAATCATCACGCGCAATAAGTTTCGAGGTTTTATTGATATAATATACCAGCTTGTTGCCATTGCTTACGTCCGAATCACTGGACAAAACCAGATAGCGATCCAACATATTCGCCGACGGAAGCGCTCCATCACTTAAATTAACAGTAAAATAAGCTCCTTTGACCAAGTGCGTTCGTGCAATTGTATCACATTCTGCATCAGTAAGACTACTAACCGATGACAGACCTGAAGTACTTAAATAATTGCTTATAGCTGTGTTGGTCGGGGCAAAGCACGTATATTCTCCATAAGTGGAAAGCAGCTCAAGTTTATTGGCACGCGTCAATATCTCTATAAAACTACTGAACTTGTCACTACGATTCTGCAAATAGCTGGCAACAGTTTCCCCCGTAAAAGTATAGTAATATTTGCTTACAGGGTCGTCTGAACAACTGACTGAAAACAACAAAACAACCATCAGGGGTATAAAAAGCAATAAGCGAAAATCAAAATTTTTCATATAAATATTAAATACTTGTTTAATTTATATCTTCTCCCGCATCACTATCATAAACGCTCTTTGGGCACAGCTCCAAATAATTAAATGCAAATTCAGCCTTAGGGTTATCCAGCACCTGCTTGAAACGCATATAATGATTCTCGCTTGATGATAGATATTTGGTTGTCAGAATACAACGAAAAGCCGATGACAAAGTTCTGAAAACAACCGAATAACCCCAATTACACATAACTGAATTTGGGCCTTTCATATATCCCCTGTTTCGCAATGCCTTATCCTCAGCTTTATCTGCTGCGGAAGCACCCCCATTCGTATCTGCGACCCAGCCAATTGACGGATCGGTCGCAACAACGCGTAAATCAAGCGGAATCCCACAAGGCTTACCATCAGCATAAACCTGTGCAACACCACGTGTTGGCATGGCACAATATCCCAGACGAATTTCATAAGTTCCTTCTGGTACCGGCGGCAACTTAAAAGTAAAGTCATACTGGCCCAACATAACAATCTCATCTCCCTCATAAGACACAAAACCTGTATGACGATTGCGACACGAAACAAAAGTCTGGTTTGTAAATGTCCAGTCTTTTACAGATCCGTTCTTAAAAGCTGTACAAGTAACTGTACCTGCTCTGCCCCTTGCGCCACTGGTCATAAAATCAGACGACAATGTCGTTGCAGCAAAACGAAAACGGCAATTGAAAACAACGTCTCGTGTATTCACACTGTAAGTCAAAATATCATCTATATATTGATAAATACCATTCAATGCACTTTGATCGGTCTTTGACTCAGAAGGTGCCCATACCCTGACACCCTTAACCGAATAGACAGAACCTACACCCTTGCGATTTAAGAACAACCCAACAGAGGGAGTACTACACTGAATAACAGTATGCGGGCACATCGTCTCATAAATATCTGTCGCATCCATAGCCGAAGTAACCTGCATGAGTTGCTTCACTGTTCCGGAAATGGTTAAATCATTATAATTGCCAAGACGGTCAAGTATATGATAAGAGACAAAGCGGTTTAAAGGATTCTTACGGTTTCCTAAATCATTATCATACAGACCGGCATCATCGGGATAAGTAGCATCATATATTGATTTCGCATAAGCGGTCAGATCTTTCAGATTTGTTATACCACTTGCATGAAACACCTTATCCGGTTCGGCAAAGACTGTATACTTAAAATACCGTTTTGCAGGATAATAACCCGTTTCATTTTCATCTCCTGTATGATAAGGAATACCATTGACGACAGAATCCTCACTGCACGAATAGGTTGCATCTATATAATATTTACTGAGCGTATCAGCCAATCCAGTCGCAACCAAAGCACTGTCAAACAACGAAATTGTTGAATCTTTCTCCATCAAATCAGGCAACATATCATTACTTGACGAGATAACCTTATCAATCGTATGGACAACACCATTCGTCACCGAATCATCACGTGCAATAAGCTTCGAGGTTTTATTAATATAATATATCAACTTGTTGCCATTGCTTATGTCCGAATCACTGGACAAGACCAGATAGCGATCCAGCATATTCGCCGCCGGAAGTGCCCCATCACTCAAATTGGCAGTAAAGTAAGCTCCTTTAACCAAATGCGTCCGTGCTATCGTATCACATTCTGCATCAGTAAGACTACTAACCGATGACAAGCCTAAAGTACTTATATAATTGCTTATCGCGGTATTAGTCGGGGCAAAGCAAGTATATTCACCATAAGTAGAAAGTAGCTCCAACTTGTTGGCTCGCTTCAAAATCTCAACAAAACTACTGAACTTGCCATTACTATTCTGCAAATAACTTGCAACTGTTTCTCCAGTAAAAGTATAGTAATACTTGCTTACTGAATCGTCCTTACAACTGACAGAAAACAACAAAACAACCATCAGGGGAACAACCAGCAATAGACGACAATAACGATAATTAGAATTTTTCATATCTACTTTAAAATTTCTTGCTATCCTTGCATTAAATTAATTACCTATAGTTATCGTTTTATCTGTTATATAAGCAGGATTCTGAGTCAACTTTGAGTTCGCTTTAAGCTCATTCACATTATAAGGAAAATACAAAATATCGGGAGAACTCAATTTAATTCGAATTGCACTCGTATTATCCGTATACTTGCTTATAACAAAATTTACGAGACGGGTATTGTAGCCATCGCGACGAGCCATTCGGACAAGATCATACCAGCGCTTTCCTTCAAAAAGGAATTCACGTTGTCTTTCTTGATACATAAAATTTTCCATTGTCGATCGGGACGTAGCATAAGTATCATAAACCAAAGAGTCTGCATCGTTATCACTTATATTATTAGCACGATTATAAACAGCCGTAATTAAACTAAAGGCATCCTGATAATTTGCGGACTGATTTTGAGTTAAAGCTCCTGACACAACATCACCACTCAATTCAATTTCAGCCTCAGCTTTCATCAACAAAACATCTGTAAAACGGTAGATAATCCAGTTTGCATAACTTGTGTTTCTCCGGGATTCTTGAACATCCGGTTGCGCAGCTGTAGTTGAGGTTGTATTATTAAAACTAACATCCGTATTTGTATATTTACAAATGGAATAATTGGAGGATGAAATTTTCATATCTTCCAAATATCGGCAATCTGTAGGCGTAAAAACAGAATTCGTACCTGCATAGGCATTTTCAAACAAGAAATCGGGCGCACCATAATAGCCCACATTCGTCGTACTTGAGCCATAATAATCGTGCACAAAAGAATTCGTAACAGATTGATTATTAACAAAATTAAGTTCAAATAGACTTTCAAAGGAGTTACCAGTACCAAATATCTCAGAATAGGCATTGCCAGAATTGGCGCCACCAGTTTGTTCATCTATAAGAGGATAGCCATGGTATAAAGCCAAATCGCTATTGGAACGATTTGCTGATAAATCTGTTTGATAAGCCGCTTTCTTATAATCAATTACCAAATCACAATATTTAATGCAATTATTGTAATCTTGCTTCCAAAGATACATGTCAGCCAAAATTGAATAAATGGACCAGCGGGTTATCTTGCTGGTATTGTCAAGCGTTGTCGGATATGCTTTCACGGCATTGTCCTTAACACTCTCCAAATCTGCAATTAAGGCAGTAAGAATAGTATCGAAAGAAGAGGGGGCGACCTTGTAATCTTGCGTGTCATCAATAGAAGGTGTCATGACAAACGGAACATCACGAAAAGTCCTAATCAGATAAAAGTAACACAAATCACGTATTGCCTTCACTTCGGCAATATTTGCCAACAATTCGGACTGCGTATAATTAGGATCCTTTTCAGCCACCATTGGCGCATAATATAGCACCGTATTACAACGATTTATTACCTGATAAAAGCTTGTCCATGCAGTATAGGAATTTGTCGGAAGTATATTCTCAAGCAAAATCTGCTTTTCATCATCAGGAGTCGAAAGACCTGTAATAATATCATCAGACCGTACCTCACCCCAGCAAGCCATACGTTTTATGCAATCAGCATTTTCAAGACCAGCATAACAAGATGTAACAACACTTTGAACGTCATTTTTATTCGTCCAGTAATTTTCAAGTACTACATCATTTAAAGGCGTAATATTCAAAAAATCCGAACAAGATGTCGTCACAAAACCCAAGCAAACAGCGATTGCAATTTTTTTTATATATTTCTTCATATTCGTACAAATTGAATTATCAGAACGTAATAGTAATTCCAGCAGTAAATGAACGTGCACGGGGAGTCTGAGCATTATCAGTGGTAACACCATAAGAACCATAACCAACTTCCGGATCTGCTCCTGAGTATTTAGTTAAACAAAATAAATTGTTTGCAGTAAAATACAGACTTAATTGTTCCAAACCAATCAATTTCAATTGCTTTGGATCAACTGAATAAGAAATCTGAGAATAATTCAGTCGAAGAAAAGAGCCATCTTCAACAAAACGATCACTACCAAGCCAATTGTAACCATAATTGTATAAAGCACGTGGAATATCCGTATTATCACCCTCCACACGCCAACGCCAATTTACAGCTTTGCTTTGATTATTATTTGAGTACATATTTTCTGCATTCATCCTGGCCTTATTGATAATCTTATTTCCATATCGGAAATTAAATTGATTGTTCAGGGACAAGCGACCATAGGAGAATTTAAGTCCAAATCCACCCGTAATTTTGGGCAACGAACTACCTAAATAAACAATATCCTGCTCATTAATATTACCATCGTGGTTTATGTCTTCATACATTGCATCTCCGCCTTTAAATTCATAAGCGGCTGAAGTCCCATAACAAAAATACATCGGCTTTGTTCGCTGATTTTCATCCAAAATAACCTGACCATTTGCACTTTTAACAACAGGGGCATTCGGACCACTCACTCCTTTCACTTCTGCATCACTATATTTGCTATATTGATAAACACCCTTGTAGCGGAATCCGTAAATTGAACCAAAAGCGTTATTTAACTGAACACGCGTTAAATAAGAACCATTGGAACGGTCAAAGTCGCTGTTTAAACTTGCTAAAATTGTAGGATCCATTGATGTCATCGTATTCTTATTGTTAGCAAAAGAAACATTAACATCCATTTTGAACTTACCACTCTTTATGACTTCGTTGCCAAAAATATTAAACTCCCAGCCGTTGTTCTTCATGCTTCCGGCATTCAGGACACTCAACGAAGAAAATCCGGATGATGTAGGTATAGAGTACCCATTCATCAGCAAATCAGAAGTTAACTGTGAATAAATATTCACATCTGCAGTAATCAAATTATTAAAAAATCCCAAATCGGATCCTAAATTATAAGTTTCCTTTTGTTCCCACTTTAATTTATTCAAACGAATATTACTCTGATAGATGGAGCTCGAGCTATTATAGGAATCTCCGGCTGAATATTTGCTGAAATAAAGAGCTTCAGAACCCGGAGCATTACCCGATATTCCCCACCCAGGACGAAGTGACAACATGGAAATCTTATCTCCAAATTGTTTAATAAAAGGTTCGTCGGAAACGTTCCATCTGAAAGATAAAGACGGGAAATTGCCCCAGCGCTCTGAAGGTCCGAATTTTGTCGAACCATCGCGACGTATAGTAAAATCAGCCCCATATTTACCCTTGTACATATAATGCGCGGAAAAAGTAAAATAAGCACTACGCCACTCACCAACAGATGTCGAGAAGCCACTAATAATTCCTTGTGAAGCAGCAGAAGATATAGAACCTGACGGCAATCCGTATACAGCATCACTCTGAGAATTGGAAGTTCCGGAAGTCATCTGAAACTGCGCCATAGCCAGAAAAGAATGATCCTTATTTTCAAAATGCGGGGTAAAATTCAAAGCATGAGTCGTCGTTATTCCCAAACTTTTGCTCGCATCCGAAGATGCTAAATTGCTAGTAGTTGCGGACCAACCTGTCGTCACTAAACTGGACGGAAAAAACTTATCCGTATAGGCATTGTAAATACTAAACACAATCTTTCCTTCATAGGTCAATTTTGTTTGCTCAGCCTCTATCCCAAGTAAATTATACTGCAATTGGAATTCAGGTGTTATATTATAAGTATAATTTTCATTCTTTGCCTCATAAGCCAAAGCAACCGGATTAGCTAAAGTCAACTGATTTGATGCAAATACGCCGTTGCTCGAACTTAACATGTTATAGTATTCTCCTGTAGAAACGCCATTGGCATCCAGGTCATAAATAGAAAGATTAGGCATTTTTTGGTAAGCTATACCAAGAAGGTCACTGTAATTTTGTTTATTATCGGTATAAGTCAAATCGAAGTTCGTCACAATCTTAATACGGTCGGACACATAATAATCCAATGCGACACGTGTAGTAAAACGATCAAGCTTTTGTCCAATAATAGTGCCAGTTTGATTGTCATAACCACCGGAAATACGGAAAGTGGCCTTATCACCACCTCCAGACAAGGAGACATAATGATTCTGTAAAAATCCATTCTTTGAAACAGCTTTTACCCAATCCGTATTTTGTTTATACTCCTGATATTCTGAGAAAGAAGGATCATAATTAAATTCTTCAATATTAGATGCATCATCACTCAGCTTCGGGTTAAAATATTCTTCTTTCATCAGCATGGTGTAATCATCGCCATTAAGCATATTCATTCCCTTCGGCAAATGTGTAGCAGTCATACGATAAGAATAAGTCACTTTTGTCGCACCCTTGGAGCCGCGTTTTAACTTAATATCAATAACCCCATTAGCACCCTGTGAACCCCAGGGTGCAGTTGCAGCTGCATCTTTAAGTACCGTAATGCTTGCAACATCTTCTGGATTGACATTCAGCAGTTGTGCAAACTTTTCTTCATTTGCGCTATTAAAGTCAAAATTATTTAAATCCGTTTCCCAAACATTACCATCTACCACAATCAAAGGTTGCGTATTCCCATTGATTGAAGAAACACCCCGCAAACGCATACTGGTACCAGCACCTAAATCTCCGGAATTTGAAATAATATCCAATCCGGAAATACGACCCTGCAATGCCTCATCAATAGAGGTTATTCCCAAACCTTCAAATTCTTTTGCATCAATAGTTTGCGCAGCAATGGATATTTCTCTTTCTGGAACAGCTAAGCCACTGGACTGAAATGTTTTCTTTTTAACCACTTCTACAACACCAAGCTCGTTTTTATCCTCCATTTTAATATTGTAAGGACCCGCACCTTTGATAGGAATAATTTGCTTAATGTGGCCCATATACGTAAACTGCAACCTGTTTTTCGAATCTTTAATTCGCATAGAAAAATCGCCATTGACGTCCGTTACGTCTTGAGTCACAGTTCGATTGGCAGCATCAATTTCCAATACATTGGCCATAACTAAAGGGCCCATGTTGTCAGACACTCTTCCATGTATGATAGTTCCACTTGACTGGGCAAATGCAATCCCTGGCAAAATACTTATAGTAAACAACAGTAAGTATTTAAAAAAATTTCTTGTCATAACTTATCGTTTATTGAACTTATCAGATAATTAATGTAATAAAGGCCCGTCAATGAGATGCACGACCGCATATGAAGATGTTTCAAACACAGTTGCTTTGGAAGCATCTTTTGTATCATACTGATACTCACGTGCCATCAAATTATACAGGGATGCGTCTCCCGTTACTACATGTCGCGTATTTCCAAAACCATCGGTAATTGAAATGCCCTTTTCATTATTGTTAGTCACATTCAATTTGTAAAAACGTCCGGTTGACGGATTAATTACCGCAGTTTCGTAAGCCAAAGTTCCTTTACTCGAAGATCCGTCCCCAATATAAACTGAATTATCCTGAATATGATATTTTACAAAATTCCTGATTATTGTAGTAAGGGAATCAGCTAAAGTTGTATTGGCATTGGCAGTCGCAGCATCAACCTGATCCCAGGTTGGTAGCGTCCCAATCGCCTCAAGAGCCAATAAAGAGGCGTTTGTCGGAACATAAACCGTATAATTGTATGTATTGAACAAGCTCAAATTGGTACTGCCACATCCATAAGTTGCATCACGCACAGTCTCAAAATAACCACTTCCCTGAAGTAAATTAAGAAACTCACTAAATTCAGGATGTCCATTCAATATATCATATACAGACTTACGCGATGTCAACATTGGACCATCATCCAAAATATAAGTTTTACCATTGCCGCTTGCAGATTCGTCATAAATATCACTGACTTTTCGCGTATCTCCGTTTTCTATCTCATATCCTCCCGACACAGTCATATTTCCAGCACCGGCATTGGATACCTTTATAGTACCACCACCTTTTGTTTTATAATACGTATTGCCATCTTCAACATTACCGACAATAATATGATAATCCAGTATATCCTTCATACGATCCAAAATCTGTGCACTAGTTGCCGTACCAACGGAATCAAGCACTGTTTCTGTCGTCGTATCATAGTTGTAAATTGATGCCCAAACTTTGGCACTTGTCGTTTTTGCTGCAGCGTTATAATAGAAACGGAAAATATGCGTAGTTGGCATTCCGAATGATACAGGATCGATATATTGCAACAAAGCGTTGTTATCAGGAATAAAGAAACTATAATAGGAATCCATGGAATTAAGATATGCATAATATTCAAGCTGATCTATACCCCAATATAAAATGTTCATGTTATCATTAATAAGTGCAGGGAATGAAACTGAGCTGTATGCCGTCGGGCTAAACACCTTGTTTGTCATATATATAGCCCCATTATTACAAAGGATTACACTGTCAATATCGCCTTTTGTAAGCCCCATAACATTACTGGCATCATCCAGCACATCCTGTGAGAACTTACTTGGTACTGATATGACAAATGAGTTTAGCATGTTGTTATTAATCAACTTTGTTATAACATTGTCCGGTACATTGTCTTTTGTGTGATAGTAATTTTTAAGAACCTTGCCACCTTGATTATTCCACCAATTATCAAGAGCCGCATTTGTAGGTACCAGCATAACACCCATATCTTCCTGCATTGCTGTTGTCGTAGCTGTAGAACTTACCGTGCTTGAATAATAGGTATTCCAACCCGGGTCAAATTTAAGTTGACCATTAACAGCTCCCCCAACAGGAGTCAAATCAAGAGGTTGTCCACCTTGAGATCGTAATGAAAAATAACGTTTTTGGTAAACAGAGTCAACCGTCGTTCCATTAAGACGATTATAATTGTCTGTAGCCGTCTGACTATAATAGGGAGCACAAAAACGTTCCACGAATTTGCTATATTCAGACATGTTGGGATCGACCCGTATAGCCTCCGCCATATTATTTAGGGGAGTCATTACATCCGTCATCTTATTAACAAAGCCGTTGGAGCATTTAATATTTTTCGTTTCAACTATATCTCCATTGATACAAGCATCACCAGGCTGACGCGTTGTCTTATAATTAAACAGGAAATCACAATCATCATTGGTGATAGCCTTGGTCGACAAAAATCCCTCAATAAAATGAATCATTGGAGATATTGTCATATCTTTCATACAAACGATGTTACGGCTATTGTTCCTGTAAAATGTCCAATAAGGATTATCCGGCATTTCAGAAAGATTTATCAATGGCACAGAGTCATATACGGAAGACGCTGTCAACCGCCTCATACAGTCTCCCAAAACCGGACCAGTCGTACTGGAAAGCATGTCGATTTGAAAGGAATTGTTAATCATGGCGCCATAAAGCAACATTTTCTTTTGAGCCACGGAAAGACCCGAATAACTCTTAACGCTCCATGCGTTATTAGCATAAAAGCGGTTAAATGCAGAATCATTAGCCACAAATAAGGTCTTGCTACCCGTTTTTGCCAATACATCTTTATAACCCAGATCATCGATCAGTTTTACAAAGTTTGTATATTTACCATCACCTGTACCTTCAGTACTTAAATAGTCGTAAATATTGGATTTAAGCCAACTTGGAGTTATTTTATCCAAATCATATCCAGAACATGAGAGCAAACCGATGCAAATAAACATCAAAATGGAAGTCATGGACATCCATCTATAGCAAGTCTTTCTTTTTAAGAATCTGTTTTGCATGATAATTTAAATATTCATTGTTTTCAAACTTTAATATATGTTTTTTTCTCTTTTTATTATAATAATACTATTCAGTCATCCATATTTTCTCGTCTTTCTCCTGCACCAAAGAATAACGGCCTGCCACAAATCCGTCATAGCCTCTCCAACCTTTAAATAAGAAATATTGATTTCAAAAAAATTATTACGGGTGTTGTTATAGAAACCAGATGCCGAAGTTGCATCTCCTATATTATATAGTATAGAAATACCCCAAAACCCCTTTTGAGATTTATTTGTAAAAGCCAGAGCTACTACTTTCAGTATTGAAGCATTAGTATTTGAAGTATACGAAAAGGGGTATGTTATGTTTCTCATGTTCATCATTAGATTTTCAAATCCCAAAACAGGCGTCATTCAATTTACATCTATTCACACAACCAACTCTTAAAATATATAAACACCTTTTTATATATGTCGATTGTATAGACAAAACTGAGTGGTAAAAGTATCTTTTTGAAAAGCGTTCGACTATAAATATTGAAATGAATAATATCAATTTTGATACAAAATACATGCACGGTAATATATCATTTTTCATATCTGAGACATTAAGGCTTTGATTATATTAAAAAAACAGGCACAATAATCTGTAAATAAACATTTTATCATTGATTTTATAAACTGGGCGATGATAATAGCCAAAAGCAATCATTATATTCCGTCTGTATACACAACCAATCAGTAAATACATATCAAAGATACTTAATAAATTCTAAAATGGTTAACCATTAATCTGATATTTTAACTTAATTCTTCATAATAATCTTCCAACAAATCAAGCGGGAGTAGTTGCGTCAGATTTCAATATTTTCGGAATCAAAAAAAAATATTTAGAATATCCGATTCTCAGAAGGCGAAAAATTCCTTTATATGTTCTAGGTAAAAATGTTCCAAATACAAATTTTCCTATCCTTTACATATAGACATATTTTTTGATAGAGAAAAAACTGTATATTTACTAACAAAAATAAACCATATACCATGTCTGTCATTTCTAAACCATGCACCATTACTATAACTTTCTTTTTTTGCTTGTCTATCCAACTCCTTTCGCAAAACCCACATCTTAATTTGTCTAAAGAAGGATCGCTGTCTCGAAAGAGTTATAAGACGATCCAGGATACAGATAAAACAGCAAGGAATGAAATGTCCATCCGTTTTACGGAGCTAAACATAAATAACAAGATAATTGAATACGATTCAAAAATCCATTCAGGAACTATTCTCGATACAACTATTTCTATGACCAGCCATTTCCGGCTCTGCTCTTTGGACAATTTTTTCACCATTGGATTTACCACTCATGGGCTTAGCAATCCTCAGAACGTCAAATACGTCTACAATTTAAAAGGATATGAGAGTATATGGCACTACACAAACGCATCAAACGCCAAAGTCACTTATATAAATCTGCCACCGGGAACTTATAACTTCTTTGTAAAAAGTTATTATGGGAAAAAGAATGAGCAGATGACTTCCCGCAGCGTAAAAGTTATTGTGACCTACCCATGGTATTGGAGTACGCTTGCAAAAATATTTTATTTATTATTCGCCCTTGCTTTTGTATACTTCCTATATCGCTATTACATAAGTCAAAGGGAATATCGTAAACAATTGGAAACGGCAAAAAACAATGCGAAGATAAAAGAAGCAGAGTTGACAGTATTCACGAACGTAGCTCACGAACTCCGCACCCCACTCATGTTAATTATTTCACCACTTAAAATATTGCAGGAAAATGCAACGGATGACATCAGCAAGGATTTGTATCATATCATGTACCATAATTCCATGCATATATTACAAATAGTCAATCAGTTGATGGATATTCAGAAAATTGACTACAATCAATTGAAACTTCATTTTAAGAAAAATGATTTAATCAGCCTGATAAAAGATAGTATGAAGTCATTCAATAATATCGCAACTACGAAGCAAATAGATTTCTCGCTGGAAAGCAGCGAAAAAAATTCTTTAATGATTTGGGTTGACGACGCACATTTCGACAAAATTATCTATAACCTATTATCCAATGCTTTTAAGTTTACCCCTCCTACGGGAAAGATTTTGGTTCGTATCGGCCATCAAACGAATGAAGGGCAATTTAAAAATAAGCACATTGTGGAATTTGCAGAAATTCACGTTTTCAACACAGGTTCACACATTTCAGACCAGGATTTAAACCATATATTTGAATACTTCTATCAAGGAGGCGATTATTCAACATCTGCCGGCTCTGGTCTTGGACTAAGTCTGGCCCACAATCTGGTCATTCTTCATCACGCTCAGATTGAAGTACAAAATATTAACACGGAAGGGGTGGAATTTACGATACGGATTCCATTGGGAAATGCCCATCTGACAGACAAGGAGCTGGAATTAGACAAAACAGTTTCAGAAGAAGAAACCTCAGCGAAAAAAAACATTGACGCCATATCGGAAAAAGATTTTGTGGAAACGGCAGAGATCCTTCAGGAAAAAGAAAACGAACAGAAACAGAAACATACTATTCTGGTCGTTGATGATGACGAGGATTTTTGCCAATATATAAAAAAGGAATTGGTAAACTACAACATTGTAATCAGCAATAGCGGTAATAAAGCCTGGAAATATATACTTGGCAATCATCCGGATGTGGTAGTAACAGATATATTTATGCCGGACGGCGATGGTTATGAACTTTGTCGGCATATTAAAAGCAATCTGGAGACCAATTATATTCCGGTCATTATATTGACAGCCGACACATCAGAAAGCACAGAGATACAGAGTATGGAATTACAGGCAGATCGGTTTCTAACCAAACCTTTCAATAAACATATATTAAATGGTGCCATCGAACAAGCCATCAAAGTACGGGAAAATATTAGCGGCAAAGTTCATCGCAAAGAAATGGGATATAACTATAAGGAACTATCTATCGATTCGGCAGATGACAAATTGGTAAAAAAAGTAATTGAATACATTAAAGAGCACATAGAAGACGTCGACTTGAGCGTCGAAAAACTGAGCCAAAAAATAGGCATCAGCAGAGTACACCTAAACCGCAAATTAAAAGAAATATTAGGAATATCCCCAAGCAATCTTATTAAATCCATCCGCATGAAGCAAGCTGCATATTTACTTGTAAACAACAAAGTTAATATCTCAGAAGTGGCCTATAAAGTTGGTTTTACAAGCCATTCCTATTTTTCGTATAATTTTCATGCATACTTTGGAATGTCGCCAAAAGAATTCATTATCTACTACTCGGAAAACGCTGACAAGGAAAACATCAAGAAACTACTCGAATAAACTTATCAAATATTGGGTATTTATGACTTACACAAAAAATTTATGCTCATTTTAATCATAAAAAATTTGGAATTATGTGATTATAAAAAAAATTCAATATCTTTGTACTCATAAAATTGTCCATTTAGAGTTTATGGATAGTAATATTTTTAATCTGTTTTAAAACAAGAAAAATGAAAAAGTTAGTTCTATTTTTTGCTGTTATCGTGGCAGTATCTTTTGCCTCTTGTGGTAACAAAAAAGCAGCTCCTGCTGAAGAAGCTCCTGCTGTTGAACAAGCAGCTCCTGCTACTTCCGATAGCATCGCTAAAAACGACTCAGTTGCAACTGCTGCAACTGCTGCAACTGCTGCTCCTGCTGCTGCTGCAACTGCTACTCCTGCTGCCAAATAAGCAGACAGAAGAAATCGAAAAGTCCATTGTACAAAATTTGGACTTTCATTGCCCACCTTTACAGATGGGCATTTTTTTGTGCATTTTGCGCATAAAAGACTATATAGACGGGAAAAGCCTTCTCTCAGGAAGGGTAACACAGAACTAAATCCCTAAATGCTCAGTATGGTTTTATAATGTACACCACGCTGTACTAAGCGGTACACCACGCTGTGCAAGACAACACACCACGCTGTGTCAGACTGTACACCATGGTGTGTTAGGCAGTACACCATGGTGTACCAAAAGATTTATCACTGTGTTTTTAACTTTATCAGAGGAAGACTTTAAGGTTTAACTCTGATACAAAAGGAAAAAGAGAAACATCTATAGGATGGTAAGACATCATTTATCGCTATGAACGCAACCTGTCACTATCCGCTCATAGCCAAGCAAAAACCCCTCAAAATCAACTGATTAAGAGGGGCTAAAGGTACCCAGGCTCGGGATCGAACCGAGATGAAAGTGAATCCACTGGTGTTTGAGACCAGCGCGTCTACCAATTCCGCCATCTGGGCATTTTGTGGATGCAAAAGTACAATCTTTTTTCATTTTTACAAGAGACTTTAAGTCATTTTACATCGATTAATATATTTTAAAGCCCGAATCCTTTGTATGGATGTGTATTTAGTCTATTTTTGCCAAAGATTATTCAACTAAAATAAAGAATATGAAAAAACTTACGGTTTTGGCACTGATTGTCTTTTTATCTGCAAACGCAATGAACGCACAATTGCACTTCGGAGTGAAAGCGGGGGCAAATATTTCAAGCCTTTCATCAACATCTGATTTAATTAATAATACAAATGCCACTTTAAATTATCAGACAGGTGTGTTGATGCAATTAAAACTGGGGAACTTTGCCATACAACCGGAACTCTTATATAGTGTAAAAGGAGGAGATATGGAAAATCCGATTGTTGAAAAGACAGGTGATAATAAAAGCGGTCCATTGGGATCGTTGACCGGTTACGCAACAAAATTGGATTACCGGACACAGAATATAGACATTCCTGTGAATTTTCAATATGGTATGGATTTTGGCACTACACATGTTTATGCCCAGGCAGGGCCTTGGCTTTCAATTCAGGTTGCAGCTTCATTAAAGGATGCATCAAATAATACAGGTTGTTACACTGCGGTTAATAATGCATTTGGATTCAATAAGGTTGATTACGGTTTAGGATTCGGTGCCGGTGCTGAATATCATAATTTTCAGCTATCCGCTAAATATGATTTTGGAATGAAAGAAGTTGGGAAAGAATTTCTGAATTATTCATCAATAAATTTAAACCCTCTTAATGATATGAAGAACAGGAATCTAAGCATTTCTCTGGCTTATTTATTTTAAGTCACAAAATACAGCAACAAAAAAGCCGGAAGCATTGTCTTCCGGCTTTTTTGTTGCTAATAAGTCAGGATCTTGATTTTTGAAATGGCCTTCGTCTTCTATAATAGCTGAAATAATTCTCCTGGAATGTTAATAATAGCTTCAGCACCGTTTTCTGTCAACTCTTTCCTTGTACGAAAACCCCAGGTCACACCAACCGGATGCATTCCTGCAGCAAGAGCTGTATGCATATCTATTCCTGTATCGCCAAGATAAAGTGTATCCTCAGGAGCGACATTAAGCGTTTTACTAACTATCAAGGCACCTGTCGGATCCGGTTTTCTAGGAATACCACTTCTTAAACCGAGTATGACATCAAAAGACCATTTTGACAATAATTCCCCGGCAATCTTGTTCGTAAAGCCATCATCTTTATTGGATAAAACCGCAAGTTTAAAATTCCGGGCCTTCAATTCGTCAAGCATTGCCGGGACACCTTGATACAAAGTGGTTTTTGTTATCAGGTTCTTTTCATACTCCTTCATCAAGTCACCATAAACAACTGTAATATTTTCTTCCGACCTTTCTTCAACGGGAAGAACCTGACTGACCAAATTGCGTAATCCCCGGCCCACAAAATAACGATATGAATCATAATCGTATATTTTGAAGCCTTTGGCAGACAAAACAGCGTTCATTGAATCAGCTATATCCTGTAACGAATTGATTAGAGTCCCGTCCAGATCGAAGATGACGCCTTTAACGGCAATTTTATTTGGAGTCATTGACTTAATTTTAAATTCCGACAAAGGTAAGACAAAAATATTTTGTCTGTATGACCTTTTTCTTGTAAATTCGCAGAGTTTTCATTAGGTAAATCCATTTTATTAAAAATCTGCGTAAAGAAATGAATAAGATTGTACGTAAAACTAACTTTTCAGATTTGGTGGTTAGGTTTGACATTGAAGCTCCCCTGATTGCCAAAGCACGAAAAGCAGGGCACTTTGTGATAGTTAGGATCTCGGAAAAGGGAGAACGTGTTCCCTTTACAATTGCAGATGCGGATGTTGAGAAAGGGACTATTGCAATAGTCGTACAACGTGTCGGTACTACAACTCAGAAATTATGTGATTTGAACGAAGGCGACAGCATTCTCGATTTGGTAGGCCCGTTGGGAAAAGCCACACATATTGAAAATTTTGGTACTGTCGTTTGTTGTGGAGGTGGTGTAGGTGTTGCTCCTCTTTTGCCCATTGTTCAGGCAATGAAGAAAGCAGGGAACCGCGTTATTTCTGTTTTAGCCGCCCGCAGCAAGAATTTGATTATTCTAGAAAAAGAAATTCGTGAGAGTTCGGATGAAGTGATTATCATGACTGACGATGGTTCTTACGGTGAAAAAGGGGTGGTTACGGTCGGTGCTGAAAAAATAATACAGCGTGAAAAGGTTGATCTCTGTGTTGCAATCGGACCGGCAATCATGATGAAATTCGTTTCTTTGCTCACTAAAAAATATGACATTCCTACCGTTGCATCTCTAAATACAATAATGGTTGATGGCACCGGAATGTGTGGTGCCTGTCGTGTCACAGTGGGAGGAAAAACAAAGTTTGTCTGTGTGGATGGTCCTGAATTTGACGCTCATCAGGTGGATTTTGATGAAATGATGTTGCGTCTTGGAGCCTATAAAGACATGAAATAAGAATAGATTAAAGCTAAATTTTATGACAACAGAAAATATAATTTCCCAACAACGCAATCAAGAATGGCGCGAAGCGTTGCGTAAGAGCATGAAAGCCAAAGAGCGTACAGACCTTTCCAGGGTTCGAATGAATGAACTTGATCCGGAATATCGTAGTCACAATAAAGAAGAAGTAAATAAGGGATTGACTGTTGAACAGGCAGTCGGAGAATCGCATCGTTGCCTTGATTGTGCCAATCCAACCTGTATTACAGGCTGCCCGGTAGAAATAAATATTCCTGGTTTTATTAAAAATATTGAGCGGGGCGAATTTTTGGAAGCAGCCAAAACACTAAAAATGACATCCGCTTTACCGGCTGTATGCGGACGTGTCTGTCCTCAGGAAAAGCAATGTGAAGCACAGTGCTTTTATACTTTAAAACTCAATAAAGAGCCTGTCGCAATAGGCTATCTTGAAAGGTTCGCTGCAGATTATGAACGGGAAAGCGGCAAGATCTCTATTCCGGAAATAGCACCTGCCAATGGTAAGAAAATTGCTGTAATCGGATCAGGCCCTGCCGGTTTGTCTTTTGCCGGAGATATGGCAAAATCAGGATACACAGTAACGGTATTTGAGGCGTTGCATGAAATAGGTGGTGTCTTAAAATACGGAATTCCCGAATTTCGTTTACCAAATAATGTCGTTGATGTAGAGATCAACAACCTGAGTCAGATGGGTGTTGAATTTGTCAAGGATTGTATAATCGGAAAAACGCTCTCTATTGAGGATCTGGAAAAAGAAGGATATGTGGGAATTTTTGTAGGCAGTGGTGCCGGATTCCCAAGGTTCCAGGATATTCCGGGAGAAAACCTGATCAATATTCTTTCTTCCAATGAATACTTGACACGTGTCAATCTTATGGATGCAGCAAATCCTTTGGCTGATACGCCAGTACCTTTTGGAAAGAATGTTGCTATTATCGGTGGAGGAAATACGGC